>Ga0208545_1000515_pt1 | contig 18047 bp, 19 predicted proteins | sample DEB08_DNA_12_FD_185498 | JGI IMG/M metagenome (GOLD analysis project Ga0208545, IMG submission 185498) | Aqueous microbial communities from the Delaware River and Bay under freshwater to marine salinity gradient to study organic matter... | ecosystem: Environmental > Aquatic > Marine > Coastal ... | reverse complement strand
GATATGGCACAGCAGATTGCAGTACAGCAGGGTACATTTGAGCAACAAGCTGTAATGACTTCTGCTCAACAACAGCAAGAAGCTCGTATGGCTACTTCACAGATGGCTCAGCAACGAGCGCAACAAACATCTGCACAGACTCAGCAGGCCGCTATAGCTGAGTTAAGTACAAATGCTCAAATGGACTTAGCAAACTTGCAAGCTCTTAATGCGGCAGGTACTCAGAACTTAAACGCAGAACAGCAAGCAAGACTACAGACATATACTGCTCAAGTTAATAAAACTATGCGTCAAGCTGAGTTGACTCAAGACATGTCGAAGGCTAACCTTTCTCCTGCTCTACAGGTTGAAATGCAAAGAGTATCTGAGACTAATGCCGCCGCCAAAGATACAATGACCGCACAACAAACAGAACGTCTTACAGAGCTTCAAACTCTTATAGACTTCCGTAAGACTGATGCCACATTTGCTCAACAAATGGACATGGCTAATATGTCTAATGAGCAACAAATAAACTTAGCAATGCTACAAGAAAAAGCGGCTACGGATTCAGCTAACTTTACGGCAGAAAATCAATTTGAATTAACGCGACTAAACAATATTGTTTCACGTTCTACGCGCCAAGCAGAACTAGATCAACAAATGGAAGTTGCTAATTTAGATAGCAGTTTAAAAATAGAGCTTTCTGAGTTGTCAGAGAAAAACAATACTGCTCGTGCTGAAATGTCAGCCGAACAACAGATGCGTTTAAAGAACTTAGAAACCTTAGTAAACTTTAAAACTACAAATGCTCAGCTAGGCCAACAAATGGATATGGCTAATATGGGCAACGCTCAGCAAATGGAAATGGCAATGTTGGCTGACAAAGCCGCTACAGACAGTGCTAACTTTACAGAGGCTAATCGTTTTAAACTTACACAGCTTCAGACTGCCGCACAACACATGGCACAGAACACTGAGTTCCGTCAGCAGACTGAGTTAGCTAATCTAAGCACTGAAGAGCGTTTACAGCTTGCAAACCTTACGGCTCAGAACCAAGCGTCTTCAGAAAACTTAAATGCTAGTCAACAAGTAGAACTTGCTAACTTAAATGCTAAGCTAACTACAGGCGTAAAAAATGCTGAGATGCGTCAGCAAGCAATTGCTCAAACCTTTAGTGCTGATCAGCAAATAGAACTTGCAAACTTAGAAGCTATGAATCGTGCTGATGCTGAATCATTATCTAACGAACAGCAGTCTAAGTTAACTACATACAATGCTACGGTTCAGCGCACTATACGCCAAACTGAACTTAACTCGCGCATGGAAGAAGTCAACTTAGATGCAAGGCTTAAAGTTGAGTTGTCTGAACTTTCTGAAAAGAACGCAACAGAAAGAGCCAACATGACTACAGATCAGCAAATGAGACTTGCTAATCTTAATACTCTTGTAGACTTTAAGAAAGCTGATGCAGGTTTTGCACAACAAATGGAGCTTGCAAACTTAGGCAACGAACAGCAAATGGAGCTTGCAATGCTTCAGGAAAAGTCTGCTGTTGATGCCGCTAACTTTACTGAAGCTAACAGAGGCAGAACCCAAGAGCTTAATACTTACGTTCAGGTTATGTCGCAGAACGAACAGCTTAAACAAAATGCTGATATGGCTAATCTTTCTATGGAAGAGAAGATTGAGCTTGCTAACCTTAGCTCACAGAGTCAAGCTGACATGGCTTCTATGTCTGCTGAGAATGTTCAACAGCTTCAAGTCTATGAAAAGAAAATGCAAGCGGGTCAAGTCAACGCACAGCTTGCACAGCAGATGGGCTTAGCAAATCTTAGCAACGAGCAAGCCGCCGGAATGTTTAACGCTCAAATGAACGCTAATCTTGATGTAGCCGCAATGAGCAATGAGCAACAAATGGAACTCGCTAACAGCAAGTTTATGCAGAGCATGACAGCTACAAAGTTTAGTGCCGATCAGCAGACAGCCCTGCAAAATGCAACAGCCCTTACGCAAGTAGACTTAGCTAATGCAGATGCAAGGACTCGTGTGTCTGTAGAAAATGCTAAGAATTTCTTAACTATGGACATGGCTAACCTTAGCAATGAGCAACAAGGCATTGTTATGGATCAGCAACTAGAGCAACAAAGACTGTTATCTGATCAGGCCGCTACAAATGCCGCAAAGCAATTTGGCGCAACATCTCAAAACCAGATGGATCAGTTTATGATTAGTCAGTCTAATAGCATGAGGCAATTTAATACAAGTGCGCGAAATGCTATGGAGTCTTTCAACGTCACTGAAGCTAATCGCATGGAGGCTATTGAAGCGGGTAACTTCTTACAGGCTGATCAGTTTACTGCACAGCTTGAAGCAGATATTAATAAGTTTAATGCTTCTATTGATAACCAACGTGATCAATGGAATGCGGCAAATGCACAGGCTGTAGAGCAATCAAACATTAACTGGCGCAGACAAGCTAACACTGTAGATACTGCGGCGGCTAATGCGGCTAATCAGCAAAATGTTCAGAATGCTTATAATATCTCGGCGCTTGATCAAACTCAGATGTGGCAACAGTTGCGCGATGAAGCCGCTTACATTCGTCAAGCTTATGAAAATAACGAGCAACGAGAAGCTACATTAATTGCAACAGCTATTGGAAATGAATCAGGAGCAGGAGAAGACGCTAGTACAAGTACTTCAGCTCTCTTAAATTTAATTAAGACATATACTGGAGGCGTAAGCACTGGACGGACGTATGGAGGAACTACAGGAGGGGCAGGAGGAACTGGAAGCAGTGGCTCTTCTGGCGGTAGCGGAGGATATAGCACAGATACTGGGAGTAAAAAATAATGGGATTCTTTAGTAAAATATTTAAAGGCGTTAAAAAAGTATTTAAGAAAATTGGCAAGGGCATTAAGAGCGCCTTTAAAAAGTTTGGAAAATTCATGGGTAAGATAGGCATACTAGGTCAGGTAGCTATGATGTTTATACTGCCGGGAATTGGTGCGGCTCTTGGAAACGCTTTTATGGGAACAGCAGGCGCGTTAGCTACTAATACTGTAGGAGGTGCTTTAGGCGCAGTAGGTCAAGCCGCAGGAAAAGTTATGCAGTTTGTAGGCAATACTGTAAGCAAAGCGGGTAACGTATTTAACAACGTAACTAAAGGCGTAACTGATACTCTTGGAAACTTTGCAAAAACCGCAGGTAAAAATCTAGGACTGAAAGGCGAAATGTTTACAAACGCGGCTGATACTTTTTTTACTGGCGGCGATAGCGCCTTTAGCAGAAGCTTTGGAGGAAAGTCTAGATTTCAAAATTTAACTACAGACTTTTCAAAAGTTACAGAAGCTATAAATAAAACAGTAGCTGAAAGCGAAGTTGATTCTCGCGCATACGGGCAAACAGACTTTATAGCTGATCCTAACATTGAACAAGCTATTGGTAGAGGAGATACTAACTTAGTTGCAAGCTTAGACCCAACTATTCAAGACACTGCGGGTGTGATAAATGATGCAAGCAAATATGAAGCAGGAAGTTTACAATACGCAGATGCACAATTTAAAAACATGGCTGACAAGTCACAAAGTCTTTCTTTTGATGAGTATGCTATAGACGGTCTTACTAATTATCAAACTCCAGTAAGCGAAAGAGTTTTTTCTGAGCCAAGTTTATTAGAGCGTTTTAAAACAGGAATTAAAGATATACCTGACACTATTACTAAAAAAGCAGGAGAGATAGCTGATGATCCTTTAGGCTATGCATTTAAAGGAACAGAAGAATCTCTTCAAAAACAAATGAATCTTAGAGTTGGGCAGGAACTGGGAATCTCAGAAAAACCAGAATACAATGTACAGAATGTCAGCAATGTTGCATACGTTCCAAGCATGGATAGTTTTGCAAGCCCTCAGTCTCAGTATGGCGCACAAGAAATTATGGATGCTAGAGCCTTTGAACAACAGGTTAGATTTAACCCTAATCCTTATGGTTACACAGCATTCCAGTACGGAAACTATATGTCTCAATTTGGTCAAACAGCTTAAAAAGGTTTTAAAACTATGGCAACAGTAGAAGAAGAATTTCAAAAACACAGGGCAAGCGGCAAGCGCCCAATAGCAGGACAATCTCTGGCTAACGATCCTGAAAATCCTGCACCGTATGAAAAGCCACCACGGTTTACTTCAGTGCATGAAGCTTCTGAGTATCTATGGGAATCTTTTATTGAGCCAGAAATATATAAAAACTTAATGGAATCTGTGTCTCAAGGCGTTCCAATTATGAATATAGTTCAAGCAGTATTGTTTACTGAGTTTCAACAAGGAACGTGGAATCCTGACTTAATGATGATGCTATTTGAACCTGCAACATATATGATTATGGCACTGGCTGAAAGACAAGATTTAGATATGGTCATATATCAGGGCGAAGAAGACGATGAAATGGACGAAGAACTAACACTAGGTACTATCTTAACTGATGCTAAACTTAAAAGACTTAAAAAAGCTAAGACATCAGGAACAGTTCCTTCTGGAATGTTTAGTGCAGAAATACAAAAGTCTTTAGAAAATCTTCCTGAAGAACCCGAACAGAAAGAAGAAGAAGCACAACCCAATAGCCTTATGGCTAGACCAACAGGAGTTTAAAAACATGGCTATTAGAGATTTTGGAACATCATTGCTTGCAGATGTTAGGCAACGAAAAGATGCTCAAGCAAGAGATGCTCGTAACCGTGCGAAAAAACAACAAAGAAAAGACGCACTTCAAGGTCTTTTATTTAAGGGCGCTATGAGTATTGGCAACCAAGTACTAGCAAATAAAAATGAAAAGTTTTTGCAGAACGAAAACTTCTATGCGCGTAATGCTAAATTACAATCTAATGTAGCAGAAAACAATAAAGTATTAAATGATTGGAACACGAGCCTCGCATATGAGGGTGGTCAAGATGCGTATTTTGACTTAAAGGCCGCTTCTCAAATAGAACAAAAATTTATGACCGATACATTTAAAACAAGTCTTAGTCCACAAAACTATGCCGCTTTTATGAAAGCACATACAAGTGAGCTAGGGATGATGATGAAAGAAAACGCAAAAGCTAATTTTGAAAAAGCTTCAGCTAATGTAGAAAAGTGGGGCGCTAACCCCGAAGAAGCATTTAAGAAGGCTGTGCTTAAAGGCAAAGCGCAGAATATGACTCAACTTTTTACTCTTCCTTTTGTTAATTTGATTGAAGGTAAAGATGAACGAACACCTAATCAAGCCGCAATAGATTCTATTGAAAGCGAAAAAGGTTTAGAAAGCCAAGGCAAAGTAGATACTAATGATGTCAGAAGTATTTACGAACAAACCAATAATTTTGAATATGCTTTAGATACTGCCATGGAACTTAAAGAGTTTAGAGAGCGTTTCAAAGCGGCAGGAGAAACATTGCCTAAAGCCAAACCAACACGCGGCGAAACTTATACGGCAAGACTTCCAGATAACTATGGCAATGTGCAAGAAGTGTCTGTTTATGATTTAAAAAGTAACGATCTAATAATAAGCACAAATAGATTAGATACTGGTGAACCTGTAACGGCTCAAATAAGTGGTGCAAGTTTATTACGATCCGCGCAAGAAATATCTTCAGAAGACATAGGAGCTATAAATGCCACTTACAGAGAGCTTACAAGTGAAAAAGATCAAAAAGAAGTTCTTGCTTATAAAGAAGAGTGGCTAGGAACTAACGATCCTTCTGACAAAGACGTAGAGTCCTTTAATCAAAGCTTTTATGGATCAGTTGCGATTGGAACAAAGACTCTCAATACAAAGTTTAAAAGTGTAGAAGGTTGGAATTCTAACTTTGCGACACAGTGGTCTATTCAAATGAGTATTGAAAATTTAAAAGCTACAAAAGATACTACTGGTATTATTGGATTTAGAGAAACAACTTACAACAATGAAAAAAGTTTATTAAGCAATGATGATCATTATAATTCTCTCATAGCTTTAAAAGCTCTTGAAACTTTAGAAGCTAAAGATGACGTACCTCAATTTCTAATACCTCAACTAAAAAAAGAAATTGAAGATAGAGTAAGCCCAGAAGATTTTAAAGGAATGACTCCGCGAAAACTCCTTGTATTTGATAAGCTTTATAAAGAATTGTTTCCACAAGTGCGAAGTACAGAAATAGTTAAAAAGAAAATCATTACTGCAAAACCAGAAGAACTAAAAAAACTAGAAGAAATAGTTGAACAAGAGCCAGAACAAACTTCTTTACTCGAAGAGCCAGAAGTAATTGACCCCAATGAAACACCAAAAGAAAGACGAGAAAGACAAAGAAGAAAAGATAAAAAATTAAGAGAAGAAAGAGAGCAAAAAGTTAAAGAGCGTTTAGCTTCACTGCTTTCGTCATTTAATAACAACCAAGAAAGAACGCAAAGAAGCTTTAGCGAATACGCAGATTAAAAATAATTAATGAAGGGATAGAATTTTAATGTCGAATCTACATAAATATTATGCTGAGTTTTCTGGCGAACAAGAAATAAAACCACAAGAAAAAATAAAAGCTGAGCCAAGTTCAGAGCTTTCAAATCTCCATCAGTACTACAATCAGCATTTACAAACTGAAAAGCCTCAAAAAACATACTCAGGGAGTGCCGCTTTAGAAACTGTTACTGATTTTGAAACTAATCCGCAAGTAATTAAAGACTATGAAACAGTCATGGATGCTCTTGCTCGTAATAAAACATATACTAGTGGAATACTAGATACAGCGGCCTATTCTGATGATGGCCCCGCTGAGTTTCTGCGCGACCTTACAATGCGTATTGGCACAAAAGTAAACCTAGCTACGGAAGCAGGCGATTGGTCACAAGAAGAAAAGAAAGCATTTACACGACTTCAAGGTAACTGGGAAAAAGTTTCAGTGACAGGAATGAGAGAGTGGGCAAGTGCTATTAAAGACTATGGTATAGACGCTGTAGCTAATTTAGAAACTATTCCTGCTATAGCTAGTTTAATATTCCAAGGCGGTACAGGAGTAGCGGCGGCTCAAGTAGGATCAAGAACAGCACTAAGTAAAGTTTTAGCAAAAGTAGCAGTAGCTTCACAACCTACAACTAAAACAGGCTTTGCGGCTTACGGAGCGGCTTTTGGCGGTGCAGATGATGTAGCGCTTCAAAACTTAGAAATAGAGACAGGTCAAAAAGAAGAGTACGATAAAGCACAAACATATGCAACAGCGGCTGTAGGAGCGTTGGCAGGAGCAGGACTTAAAAAAGGCATGGAGCTTTTCCAAAGTCGCAACACTAGTAAAGTTGCTAAAGCTTTAGACGAAAAAGATTTAAATGTTAAAGTAGTTTCAGAAGTCCCTGAAGACCAAGGTATTAAAGTCTTTGAAGAAAGTCTAGCCGATGAAAGTATTCCTATGTCTGCAAACAATGTAATTGTAGACTTAGGGAAATTAATAGAATCAACTCCAAATATTACAGGCGCAACTATAGCAGATATTTTAGAAGACTCTTCAAGTTCAATATCTATAAACATTAAAAACCTTGCTAAAGACGCAGGTGGTGGCAAACAAACAGTTGAAGAAATAGAAAATATTGTTATTCAATCTGTTGAAAGAGGAACAACAGGGAAAGAAATTAGATATTTAGCATCTCACGGCATCTGGAAGGGGACAACTGCTTTAATAGGAAAGACTTATGGTAAGGCCGCAGGATTGCTTACGCCCTATGTAAAGTATTCTAACGACGCTAAAACCTTACAAAAAGCATTTAATTTTCAGTTTGGTATAGGATATAAAACCACTAAAGATATTATAGGGATGGATTTTTCAGAAACTGCCGCACGTATTACAGGCGATTTAAATGTTGAATACTTTAACAACATTGAGCCTATAGCAATGCACCAACTTACAGGCGAAGTAGAAGATAGCGTTAATGATGCTTTAAATTTAACAGTTCGTGGAAGGTCTTCTGGTGTTGCAGAAATAGATACAGCAGGAAAGCAAATAAGGGACACGTTTAGGAAAGTTGGAAGACAGCTAAAAAAATATGGCGTAATAAAACACGATGTAGAAAACTACTTTCCTAGAATGTGGGATCGCAAAGCTATTGATGAAGGACAAGACGAGCTTGTAGATATTCTTGTAAAAGTTGGAGAAGCTGAAGACTTAACAGAAGGACAAGCCATTGTGGCCGAAATGCTAGACAAAGAAAATCAACTGTCTAGCGGGACTAGTGGTCATTTCTTTTCTGCTACTCGTGCTTTTGAAAAAATAACAGACGACTCTTTGGTGGCTAAGTTTTTAAATCCTGATGTACGTACAACAATTATGGACTATAACTTTCAAGCAGGTAAAGCCTTAGCTAAAAAAATAACTCTTGGGGTTTCAACTGAAGAACAATTTATAAATAGGTGGGTAAATGGCATAGATGCTGATATGCGTAAAGCAGGAAAGCCTTTAACCAAAAAAGATAAACAGAACATAGTAGACCTTTATCGCACAGCGACAGGAGAAAACTTAACTCGTTATAGCCCTGAAATTCAAAATGTTGCAGATGCTTATACTTTAACCACTAGAGTTGCGTTATTAGGCGGCGTAACAGTAAGTAGTTTAACAGAAATAATGGTTAACTTAGGTCGAGCAGGATTTAGAAATACAGCTAAAGCTTTTGTAGAGGCTAGTGAAATAGGATTTAAAAAAGCTACAAAAGATATTCACTCTGATCTACAAACTCGCAATGGATTAACTGCTAAAGAAGCTTACAGAGAATTTCAAAGTGTAGGTATTGCTATGGAGCAATCAGCCACGCCTGTAGATGCATCACATCGTTTAGGCGGCGGTGATTTAATTAATGAAAAAATGCAAACACTGAGTAATAAATTTTTTAGATTAACTTTCCTAGACCAGTGGACAAAGTTTGTACAGCGTGTTTCTTTTGTTGCGAGTAAAAACTTTATTGAAGAAAATTTAAATACTATAGCTAAGCATGGCAGTTTAAAGCCTACTAAAAAAATAGAAAGCATTATGGGCGAACTAAACGAGCTAGACATAAACCCAGAGCAAGGCGTTGAGTGGATAAAAAATGGCGCTAAGCGCAGTGATAAATTTTATCAAAATATTGTTAACGGCTCAGCACGATACACAAACCAAGTTATTCTGCACCCTACTGGCATGTCTGGTAATAAGCCAATGCTACACGCTAAGCCTACTACAGCAATATTGTTTCAGCTTATGGGCTATCCTGCGGCATTTACAAACACTGTGCTTAAAGGCGGCTTTCAAAGGTTAGTTAAAGACCCAACAAGAAATGGATTTAAATTAGCTTCAACAGCTTTAATAATGACAGAAACTGCACGTATGACCAACTGGATTAGAAGTCGTGGAGAAAGCGAAAAAAACAAATCAACCGAAGAAATATACACAGCGGCTATCGCACGTTGGGGCGGCTTTGGTTTAGCGGCTGACCAAGCTATTAAAGGTGAAAAAGCTTTAGATTACAATAGAAGTGTTGGTGCTACTATAGCTGCTTCTTTAGGCGGCCCCGCTATTAGTGATTTAAATACTTTGCTGACTCGTGGGCCTGTACAAGCCGCACAACAAAAAGTTCCTTTTAGTTCTTTAGGAAACGCCATAGTCGGCAAGCAGAAAATGAAAGATTGGAGAAAGCTTGGAAGAAAAACAGACACTGCACTAAAAGAAGCTTTAAATATAGAAGAAGATTATAAAGCAACTTTTAACAAAGGTGGCGAAGTTAATGTACCCAATGCACCCGCTGAGCCTGATGAGCGCGTCAACAAACTTACAGGCTTGCCTTATAACTATGAAGCAGGATCAGCCTATATGGATGAAGACGACCCGCTGAAAATAATTCGGTCAGGGTTTGTGTTGGGTGGCGCAGTAAAAGGAATAACTAAACTAGCTTCAAAGGCTTTCTCACCCAAAGGAGACTCTGGATTCTTTAGCATGGCTGAAAAGAAAGCAATGGACTTAAATCAAAACAAAGGTTCAGGCGATCAGTTTATTAGCCTGTTAAAGAAAAATGGCGTAACAGAAGATGAGCTAGAGTTTACAGGTTTTAGTGACGAATTTGCGGGTAAGCCCAAAGTCACTAAAGAAGAGGTAGTGGGTTATTTAAATGTTAATCGTTTAGATGTTGAGTCGCGCACAGGAAGACCTTCAAAGTTTGACGAAGAAGATATGTATGCAGGCATAGATGATGATGATGTTCCTGTTGATGATTTTCTTGAAGATGTTGCTGATGATATAGATTTAGAAAGCGAGTTTATTCCTATAACTGAACACAAAGAATATTCTTGGGAGGGGCCTGACACTCAAGACTATAGAGAAATTACATTAAGCTTGCCAAAAAGTAAACAAAGCGGAAAAGATGTTTATACTACAGAGCATTTCCCTAATCAAGAAAATGTAGTAGCTCATGTGCGCCTTGCAGATATTGTAACTGCTGATGGCAAAGAAGTTTTATTGCTTGACGAACTTCAAAGCGATGTACACAAAGCAGGTAGTAAGTTTGGGTACATGAGTAAAAAACAACAAAATTTAAAAGCTCAACTAGAGAAACGCAGAATAGCAATAGTTGAAAAACAAAAAGAAATTGAAGGAAAGTTAGTTGAAGCTAATTCAAAAAAGTTTAAAACTAATACAGACCACCAAAAAATAACTCAGTTAAAATCTGAAATGTTTCGCTTAACAGAAGAACGATTAGAATTATTAAACGATGCTAATACTTCAGGAGTTTTAAATGAAAAACAAGTTCCTGAAATGCCCTTTAAACAACGCAAAGGTTCTGGGTGGGCGCAATTAGGAATTAAACGCGCTCTAATAGAGGCGGCTGAAAAAGACTACGACACTCTTGCTATGACTACAGGACAACAACAAGTAGACCGATATGCTAAAGCTATTGAAGACCCTAGTGGTTTCTACAAGCGTTACGACAGAGACTACATTAAAATACTAAATAAGTTTGGCGCTAAGTACGGTCAAAAAGTAAAGATGATAGAAGTTTTACAAGGCGATGAAATTGTAGAAGTTCCTAGCATAAAAATAACCGAAGAGTGGAAGAATGATATTCAACGCGGACTACCACAATTCAACAAAGGCGGCAAAGTACTAAACAAACTAAAAAGGAACTGTGCATAAATGAAAGACGATTTTAAATACTTTAAACTTTCAGACTTTGATTGCCAAGAAACTGGCGAGAACGAAATGAACGAAAGTTTTATACGCAAACTAGACCACTTGCGGGAGGCGTGTGGTTTTCCGTTCTATGTGACTAGCGGCTACCGAAGCCCTAATCACAGCATAGAGAAGCGCAAAAAAGTTGCAGGCACTCATGCGCGTGGTATTGCCGCAGACATAGCCGTCAATGGTGGAAGACAAAGAATGCAGATAGTTCGTCATGCTTGTGCATTAGGCTTTGTAGGCATAGGGGTTGCTAAAGGTTTTGTACACGTAGATTTGCGAGATGATTTTAAACCAGTACTTTGGTGCTATTAATTTTAAACTAGGAGATATAAAAAATGTCAGAGAAAGGTATTGTAATTCCAACGTGGGCCATTCCGCTAGTAGTCAGTTTGTTTGTAGGTGCTATCTCTTATGGCGCGGCACAAGCCAATGCTGAAAGTACTACTACTGAAGTTAAACGTATTGAAGTCATTGTCAAAGAAACAGCTAAGAAGGCTCAAGAGAACGGTCAGGCTCAAGCTGTCACCGAAACAAAAGTTGATGCAATTGTAGAGTCATTGGCTCGTCAAGAAAAAATTCAAGAAAAGACTAACGATCAAATCTCTGCGTTAGTACAAGCATTGTTGGCTAAGCAGTGAGAATGGTTTTTGCTTTGATCTTTCTTTTCTCTAATGGAGAGATTGATGAAAGTAAGACACGCTACTACGCAAAAAAACATCACTGCGTATATATGTGTCAGGAGCTATCTAAACCCTCCAAACACTATGAGGCAGTAGACTGTATCTGTCGTTTAACTTGGGTAGATAATTCTGAACGAGTTATAAAATGAAGACGTTAGTGTTTGCATTAATGATAGAGACTTTAACTCCTGATGGTTTTGTTGAAAACATTGAAGAGTATGGAGTCTGGAATAATATTAACTCTTGTGTTTATTTTGCTAGAACAATAACCCTGCAAAGCGTAAGGGGGTCAGGCGAAAATAAATTTGGGAAAATATATGACGTACCAGTGAGGGCTTTTTGCAAACCAAAGTATGTAGACCCAAAAGAAACTGTAATTTTTGAATGAGTATTGTATATGAGTAATTTTGATTATAGAGACAAAGAAGAATGGAAGGCTTTAATTTTTGTAATTGTATTTTTTAGCGTGGGCTTTAGCTCACTTCTTTGGATCGACTAATTTAATCGCAACAGTATTAAGGAGCTAAACAATGTTAGAAGCATTGATAGGGCCAGTGTCAGGACTGCTAGATAAGTTCATTGAAGATAAAGACAAGAAGGCGGCACTAGCACACGAAATAAGTACAATGGCAGAGCGCCATGCCCAAGAGCTTGCCAAGGGTCAGTTGGAAGTAAACAAAGTTGAGGCCGAACACAAAAGCCTGTTTGTTTCTGGATGGCGACCCGCAGTCGGTTGGTGCTGTTGTATGGCTCTTTTATATAACACACTCCTATCACCAATACTAGGCATATGGTTTGTTGTGCCAGAGGTTGATGCATCTTTACTAACGCCTGTCTTAATGGGAATGTTAGGTCTAGGAGCAATGCGTACAGTAGAAAAAACAAAATCAGTAGCGAGGAATAGTTAATGCCTGCAACGAAGAAAAAGAAATCAACAGTCAATAAGGCGGGTAACTATACCAAGCCTACAATGCGTAAGAACTTATTTAATAAAATTAAAGCGGGAAGTAAGGGCGGTAAAGCAGGACAGTGGTCAGCACGAAAGGCTCAAATGCTTGCTAAAGAATACAAAGCTAAAGGAGGCGGGTACAAATGAAAGTTAAAGCACCTAAAGGTCATCACTGGATGAAGCAGAAAGACGGCTCAATGAATCTAATGAAGCACACTGGCAAGTTTGTTAAGCACAAGGGCGCTTCACTTGAAGCTAATTTTAAAGTACAAAAGGTTCATAAGAAATAATGGCACTTAAAAAATCTCAAAAGTCTTTAAAGAAATGGACAAAGCAAAAGTGGCGTACACCTTCTGGAAAACCTAGCGGTAAAACTGGCGAAGTATACGCGCCTGCTAAGGCTATAAAAAAACTCAAATCAACTGCGGCAGGCCGAAAGAAACTTGCGGCGGCTAATAAAAAGAAAAGAGAAGCTACAGCTAAAGGCAAACAACACGCTAAGCATGGACTACATAAAGGAAAGAAACGATGAGAGAAGACTACAAGAAGGGCGGCAAAGCTAAAAAGAAAAAAGATTCAAGACTAGAGAGGGCAGGAGTTAGTGGATACAATAAACCGAAACGTACCCCCAAGCACAGTAAGAAAAGCCATGTTGTCGTGGCAAAAGAAGGTGACAAAATCAAGACGATTAGGTTTGGAGAACAGGGGGCAAGCACCGCAGGAAAACCCAAGGCGGGTGAATCTGACCGTATGAAAAAGAAACGAGCCTCTTTCAAAGCTCGTCATGCTAAGAACATAGCCAAGGGCAAAATGAGCGCGGCCTATTGGGCTAACCGCGTGAAATGGTGATCTGATGGCCGAATTATCTGAAGACACAGCGGTAACAATTCCGCTTAGAAATCTGATTGCAATGATTGCGTTTACATCAGTATCTACAATGGCGTACTTCTCTGTACAAGAGCGGTTAAATACCCTTGAACATGCCTTAGACAAAACTCAGATGGACATAGAGTCTAACTCTGAGTTCCGTATTAAATGGCCCAGAGGCGAATTAGGATCGCTCCCTGCTGATGCGCGGCAAGATATGCTAATTGAATACACAGCGGGTCTTGTCGATAAACAAATAACTAAAAGTGAAGAACTCTTAGATGACATACATAACCTCAAGTTAAGGCTTGCCACTCTAGAAAAAGGTTTAAATCCAGAATGAGAAGGCAAGATGTCTGCCACATATTGGACTGACAAAATTAAATGGTAGTATGATTAAGGGCGCTGAGTTCATCTTCTAAAAAAGAATGAAGCGCCTCTAGTTTTGGTTTCGTAAGTTGTACAATGTTTCTCATAATTAACAACTCGTCACCGCTAAAGACCTTATTTAAATCACCTTCAGGGATGCCGGACATTTCTGTCACGACAACCCCTTCACAGTTAATAAGAATTTTAAACCCTAAGACATTGGCTTCCTTGCCTTTCTTAAACAATTTCACAAGCACCGCCCACACACGCCAACTCTTGTGAGCCTGTTGTGTTATCTTCTTGTTCAAAGTTTTCAAGGTCATTCCAGTTAATGTCTTTTGGCATAGCTTTCACTAACTCCTTATATTGATTTGCGTCTATCTCTTCATAGGGGGCTTGCTGATATACGTGGTCGCTGTACGGCAACAAGCTAATACCGCTACACAAATCAAAGTTTTCCCATATCCATTGAGATACCTGCAAGAACTCATCGTCTGTGTAGTAAACGGTTATGCTTGGTTTATGTTCGCACCAATGATTCTGATACGCTTTCCACAACGCTAACTGTTCCATAGCCCCTACTTGTTTAACTGTTGTACTAGTCTTAGGAGACTTCACAGGGAAACTAAACACAAGGGATGCAGGACTCATTACATCTTGTTCGACAGGGAATCCCGCTGTTGACATGTATTGCGCGAGGGGGTCTTTCGCATCTGAGCGTACTCGTCTAATGTAATGCTTAGAAAAACGAGGATGAATGCCACTGGCACTATCAACAAGCTGAGACACCGTGCCACTAGGCTTAACGCAAGTAATAGCCGCTGATTGATTAATTCCCAACTTCTTTGCCCAAGCTTTATTAGTTTTAACCGCAACACCCTTCATCTCCTCTAGCCATTCAGAAAGCTTGTCAGTAGACGAGCCTAGCACCTTATGATCCATAATCCCTGTAAGACTCACACCCAACAAAGCCTCTTCTTCTGTATTGCGTTGCCACACTTTACGCAAGTATCGGAAGTCTGTAAGCGTAGCCTGTAATGTTCCGATCATCGCGGCTACTTCTATTTTAGATTTCAAAGTCTCTAAAGTATCTTCAGACCTGACAACCACTTCCGATAAATTGCAGAACTGATTACTGCGTAATATGATTTCACTGCAAGGATTAGTACCAAAGTCCTGCTCAGCATCCCTACGTCCGTTCTTGCTTGCAACTTTCTGTGCCGCTATGCGACTGAAGATTCCGCGCTCACCCGCCTTAGACTCATACATGTTCTGCATCTCAGACAGGAAAGACTCAAAGTCAGGCTTCTCTGTGTACGCTACGCTGTTGTTAGCAAGTCTACGGTGTCCCTCGTTTCTCCACCAATCTCCTGACTTAGCTTTAGCCATACGTGGATCGGATAGATTAGATAAACTTATTAGTGCTGAACGCCTTACACCACCAACAACAACGATGTCTGCTATCTTACAGACAACATCATGACACTCAATAGAGGTTAACTTACGGCCTGCGGCTTTTGAGAAAACACCAACACAAAAATTAAATAAATCTACTAGGGGTTCTGGGCCAGATGCGCGTCCACCAAAGGTTTTAAGTCTTGCGCCTGCGGGACGGACGTTGTGCATATCCCACTTAGGAATCTTCCCTGCGTACAGCATAGCAATCAACTCGCGGAACGCAGAAGCCCAACCGATCTTGCTGTCACTAACGACAATAACGCTGTCAGTAGCATGAAATGTTTCTGCAATCTCAGGTAGTTTGTTTATGAAGTTACGCTCAACGCTAAACCCTACACCTGTGCCACACATAAGAACATACATCAACTCATCAAAGGATCGCGGTGAATCTATGTGCAGATAACTACAGTTAAACCCTGCAACATTATCTTTGTCGAGTGCTTCCCCTGCTGTCATCATGCATCTCATGCTAGGCATAACCTCTAGATTGTATATTGCATCGTATAATTTCTGTCCTTCAGATACTGTAATCTGTTCACGATCTCTCCAGAACTGTACGTAGCGATACACTGTCTCTGCCCATGTCTCTCTTCGATTATGTTCAGGTATCCAACGTGCGTAGCGTGACTTGTGTATAAATTCTTGGTACTGATCCATTAAGTGTTCTCCTTGGTGACGATTGTTGTTAGTTTATTTAAGTACCACGTAGCCTTATTTAAGTCCTCTACTTGCTTGCCTTTATAGTCGTAGCGCCAAAGGTATTTCATACAGTTACCCTTGAGATACCCTTTGAAAGCTACGCTAGACATAGACTCTTCAATGGCTTCAATGCATTCAATGTTGCCAGTGTTGTAGTGCTTTGGATTGTTGACAACATCTTCACTTAGTGTATGTGCTTCTTGCATAGCCATATCAACGTAAGGCTTGTAAGGCTCAAGTGCAGGATGTTCTTTAGCTACTCTATCCCAATCTGCGGGTGTTGCATCATTTAATCTTTTCATGTGCTATCTCTTCGTATAAGTTAATTGTAGGTTCTTTGCGCCTAGTATCTTTTAATTTAGAAGAAGAACTAATCTTCTTGAACTTCTTCTTTCTTAAAAACCTATCGCGCCTCTCGTCTTTTCTATTGAAGTCAGTCAAAACTCTCCCTCTTCTTGGGGTTAATCCAACTATCAGGGATGGTGTCTTCGCTAAACCACCTGAAGTTGTTAGCACTTGCCCACTCACCGTGGCTTCTTTTAGTGCCGTCTTTTCTACGTTTGGCTTGCGGCATTGGCGCACTTGGATTCGCAAACAGAAACACTAACTCTGTATCTTCGGGAAGTGTCTTACTAATCCAGATGTACTTGCTAAACTCTGCGTAGTCCCAGAACCTACCTTTAGCTTCAAGCAGAATCTTCTTGCCCTCAACCTCGCGGATAAAGTCTGGATGATAGTTATGCTCAACGGTGTAAGGAACTTTGTCGGTGTGGAAACTCCAACCATCAAGGATACCTGAATGTAGTTCATACTCCCAGTTAGAGTCGTAACCCTTAACTAAGTCTTTTTCTACAGGACGCTTGACTCGTTGTTTGCGGTAGCCCTTCTTAATCTTATTCAATGGATCACAGCCTGTCTGCGCTCTAGTTCTGCATCTATCAAGAGCCGCAAGTCTTCTAGAAACTCGTTGTCTATATCTGTAATAGACTTATCACTGTTGAATAAAAAACTTCCTGTAGCTATGATCATCTGTTCAATGTTCATTTTACTTCTCCTAGTGTGATAGTTTCTATTACGCGATGAGGGTTTGATTTAATAATCTTAGTTATCTTGTTGCAGACCCACTTAGGATGATAGGCGTTAAGATGCATAGTTCTTTGCGCCATGTAGTGAGTCTGCTCAGGCATAAAGTTTTTATAGTTATCAACAGTAACGCCCTGTCCTTCTTCTTCGCTGAGTAATGAGCGTAACCAATCAACTATAATAACGCCTGAGTGCTTCCTAATCCGCTTAGCTTTCTTGCCATTCATACTAGTAGTTCCTCTACTTTAGGTTCGACTACAACTTCTGTCAAGTATGCGAGTCCGTTTGAGTATTTAAAGGTACGTAAACCCTGTCCATCGTTAGCATCTTTGTAGCATTCGTGCTTGTACTTACACCAACTACAACCCTTTGGAAGTTTCATGTTGCCTTTCTTGCCATCAGGTATGGGAGTGTAACATAATTCTGGGGGTACGTCAAGCTCTAATGCAGGTAATAGCTGACTAATAGAGGTTTTAATGTTGGGCTTATCAAGATCGTCAGGCACGTACATACACAACTCACCGCTCTCTTTGTTCAACACCAAGAACCCGCCATTGTCAGTACCCTCTGCCGCCTCGTATCCCGCAAGCTGACCAAGGTATCCGAAGGGATCGTCTTGTGATAAGCGTCCGTCCTTGAACTTGTTAAACGCAAAGCGAGATGCGGTCTTAACATCCACCACTTCGCCATTTATCTTACAGTCCATGTGGCCCACGATGCCTTTAACTTCAACTTCTTTTTGCTCGTCTGTTACTTTGTGGCCGGACAT
>Ga0208545_1000504_pt1 | contig 18254 bp, 14 predicted proteins | sample DEB08_DNA_12_FD_185498 | JGI IMG/M metagenome (GOLD analysis project Ga0208545, IMG submission 185498) | Aqueous microbial communities from the Delaware River and Bay under freshwater to marine salinity gradient to study organic matter... | ecosystem: Environmental > Aquatic > Marine > Coastal ... | reverse complement strand
AGATAAAGAAAATCCAATTCAAATATCTGAAGTTTCCTTAATAAGTTCTGAAGATTTTGCGGCACTAACATCGAGTAATATCCCAATATTAAAACAACCTGAGCCTGTAGTTGAAGAACCTGAGCCTGTAGTTGAAGAACCTGAGCCTGTAGTTGAAGAACCTGAGCCTGTAGTTGAAGAACCTGAGCCTGTAGTTGAAGAACCTGAGCCCGTAGTTGAAGAACCTGAGCCAGTGGTTGAAGAAATTATTAGTGATTCAGAAGAAAACCCAATTGCGCCGATTTCAACCGAAGATAATATTGGTGAATTAAATCAGGAAACGAATGAGTCTGCACCACCAAAACCAGCTAAAGTAATATCGAATATTGCTGTTGAAGCACCAAAAGAAACTATAAAGCCAGAAATGAAACCAGAGCCTTCAGTTGTAGAGGTTGAGAAAAAAGATGAGCAGGTAAAAGAGCTTGAAATTAAACCATCTGCTGCTGCAGAAGAAAGTTCAACAAAAATTGTAACTGAAGCTGAAGAGCAAAAAAGTGAACTTGTGCCTAGTAGTACATCAAAGCCAAAAAGTAGGCCTAAAAACTTAAAAGTTATAAAAGAGATTAAAACAAAGCCAAAAATTAAAAAGCAAAAAGAATCTGATCTTATTAAAGATGCAATTGCTGCAGAAATTGCTGAAAAAGAAATTAAGGATTTAGAAGAGCCAAAGAAACCTATTAGTCAACCATTAACAAAAGAAGAAGAACAAAATTTAGTTCTTAATATTAGACAATGTTGGAATGTTCCTGTGGGGTTGGAAAATGATTCAAGTAACGTTATCATTATGGGAATAAAGTTAAGCATCGATGGAAATTTAGAAGAAGATCCTGTAAATTTATCGCCAAATTCTGGAGTTGGAATGATACAAGCCTATGAAGCCGCAAGAAGAGCTGTATTGCGTTGTCAGCCTTATAAGCTGCCTGCTGATAAATATGAAACTTGGCGAGAAATGGAAATTGAATTAGATCCTTCAGAAATGGTGTTAAGATGAATTATTTATTTAAAATATGCATTGTTGGATTAACATTTTTTCTGTCTCTAAATGCACCCCTAATGGCTGAGACAAAGCCTTTAAGGATAAAAATTACACAAGGTGTAATTAAACCTATGCCTATTGCTTTAGCACAATTTTCCGCTCTAGGAGATTCATCTCCTGCGTATGTTGATCAAATAACAAGTGTGATAATGGCTGATTTAGTTGGGTCTGGTTTATTTAGAGAAATTCCTAAATCTGCACATGTTTCGGCCAATACTGATTTTAACATGCCTGTGAAATTCGCTGATTGGAGAGTGATTAATGCAGACGCATTAATTACGGGCTCTGTTAACATTCAGGGTGATAAATTAATTCTTCAATTTCGTTTGTTTGATGTATTTGCTCAGAAACCTTTAGGTGAAGGCTTGCAATTCCAGGCTTCTACTGGAAATTGGCGGAGAATGGCTCATAAAATATCTGATGCAGTTTACTCACGTTTAACAGGTGAGACTGCTTATTTTGATAGTAAAGTTGTATATATCTCTGAACAGGGCCCAAAAAATGCCCGGAAGAAACGATTAACTATTATGGATTATGATGGGGCTAACAGCAGATTTCTAACTGACGATAATGATATTGTCTTAGCTCCAAGGTTCTCTCCAAATAATGAAGAAATAGTTTACACAAGTTATGAAACTGGTGTTCCAAAAGTTTATTTAATGAACGTTGATACATTAAATAAACGCCTTTTAGATGATCAACCCGGCATGACATTTGCTCCTAGGTTTTCACCTGATGGACGAAATATAGTTATGTCTTTAACCAATCGTGGTAATACAGATATTTATTCTATTGTATTAGATACTGGGCGAAAAACAAGATTAACATCAGGTGCTTCAATTGATACCGCACCAAGCTATTCTCCAGATGGGCGTCAAATAGTATTTGAATCAGACAGAGGTGGTAGGCAACAAATATATATAATGTCTGCATCAGGTGGAAATCCAAAGCGAATAAGTTTTGGCAAAGGAAGTTATGGCACACCTGTTTGGTCGCCAAGGGGAGATATGATCGCATTTACAAAAATCAGCCAAGGACGTTTTCACATTGGTGTAATGCGAACGGACGGTAGTAACGAACGTTTATTGACAGCATCGTTTTTAGATGAAGGACCTACTTGGTCTCCAAACGGTCGTGTGATTATGTTTTTCAGGGAAACGGCTGGAACAAACGGGGTTCCAGAAATTTTTTCAGTTGATGTTACAGGTAGAAATTTAAAGCGTGTTAACACAGTTAACCATGGTTCTGACCCTGCATGGTCAGGCTTATTGAAATAGTAATTATTTACTACTATTATACATTATGAAGAAATAATAAATTAACAAAAAGTGGCTTGAAGCCCTATAAGAGGAAGAGCAAAATGACCTCAATAAAAATTACAGTAACAGCTTTAGCATTACTGGGACTTACTGCATGTGATACAGATGGAACCATTGGTGGAATTGGTGGAAATGGTGGTATTTTACAATCATCACTTGATCCAGCAGGTGTTGAATATTTTAATCAGGAAATAGGTGACACAGTTTTATTTCTTGTCGATCAATCATCATTAACAGATGACGCTACTGATTTGTTGAACAAGCAAGCAGAATGGCTATTAAATAATCCGAGTAAATCAATCACGATTGAAGGACATGCAGACGAAACAGGTACACGTGAATATAATTTAGCTCTTGGAGCGCGACGTGCTGCATCTGTTCAAAATTATTTAGTTAGTAGGGGGTTAACAGACTCTCGAATTAATACAGTAACATTTGGCAAAGAACGCCCATTAGCAATTTGTTCTGATGAAGCGTGTTGGTCCAAAAATCGTCGATCTGTTACACTTGTTGCAGGAGGTTTAGGCTATTAACATATGCTAAAAGGTTTCATCAAAGTACTATTATTAATTTTTTTGGCAACGTTAGCTTCAGTTGCTTATGCTCAAGATTCTGAAAATACTTCTGAAAGTGTGCCAAAAGAGTTTATTAATATTCAACAAGATGTGTTTGATAGTCTTAATTTGATTTTTGAAAAAAATTCTCAAGAATTAGATGTTATTCAAAAAAAATTATCTGATAATCTCGATGTTATTTTTGAAGAAAAATCCCAGGAACTTTCTAATATTCAATCTGAAGTATTTCAGAATCTTGATGGTATATTTGAAACCAACTCAAAAGAACTTGCTGATGTACAGACTGATTTAAATAAATTATCAAAACAAATTTCTGAAATTCGGTTGGAACTATCAGAAAATAAAGATTTTGCGGTGACAGAAGCTATTAATGCTGCTGAGGGCATTGTTGCTTCAGGTATAAAAAAATCTGCTGGTAATGTATTATTTAGAATCAATGCCATTGAAGAAGAAATGCGAAATTTGACTGGAATAATTGAAGAATTACAATTTTACACGAGAAATATTGCTATAGATGCAACAAATCGCATTGGTGACTTAGAGTTTCGTTTAACAGAATTAGAAGGTGGAGATTTATTGCTACTTGGAAAACCACGTGAGATCGGTGGAAATTTAAATACACTTAATAATGCAGAGTTAGCAGTTACTGAAAAGTCTAGTTATGAAACAGCACAAAAATTATTAAAAGATAATGATTTTCAATCGGCTCTATTAGAATTTAATAAATTAATAACAGCATTTCCAAACAGTCCTTTAATAGCTTCAGCATATTATAACATGGGCGATGCATATTCTGGTTTGAGTGATTGGGAGTTAGCTGTCAAAAGTTATTTTGAAAGTTTAAGGTTAGACCCAGATGGTAAATATAGTGTGAATGCCTTAAAGGTTAGTTATGAAACAATTTTAAAATTGTTGAACAAAAATGAATACGAGATAGCACTTTTGCAATTTGATAAATTATTAAATTTGTCTTCAGACGAGCCTTTAATAGCAGCAGTGCATTATTCTAAAGGTAATGCATATTCTGGTTTGAATGATTATGAGGCAGCATTGAAAAGCTATCTTAAGAGTTTTGAGTTAGAACCAGATGGAAAGTATGCAACAAAAGCATTGCAGTCTGGTTATCAAACAGCATTAAAGTCATTAAATGAAAGTGATTTCAAATTAGCAATTATACAATTTGATAAATTAATAAATGCTATTCCAGATGGACCTTTATTAGCAGCTGCGCATTATTCTAAAGGTGATACCTTTATTGAGATGGAAAAGTGGAAATTCGCTGGCAAAAGTTACTTGGAAAGTTTTAAATTAGAGCCAAACGGTAAATTTGCAGCAAAGGCATTAATGAATGTTGGGATTAGCCTTGGTAAAATGCAAAAAATAAATGAAGCATGTAATATCCTAAGCAAAGTAGAACTAAGATTTCCAAACAACCAGATTGTAGAAGAAGCTCAAAATGAAATGCAAATTTTAGGCTGCTCGTGACAAATATTAGCTCACAAAATCTATCAAAATACTTTAATGAAAAAATGAAAATCTTTGAAACAGAAATTTCAGGTGATAAAATTGGATTGTCTGTTTCAGGCGGTGGAGACTCAATTGCACTTTTATATTTGATGCATAAGTGGGCTAATAAGAATAAAAAGAAAATCTTTGTAGCTACAGTTGATCACTGTTTGCGAGAAGAATCTGCTAATGAAGTAAAAGCAGTAAAGAATATTTGTATCAAATTAAATATTGAGTGTGAAATTTTAAAATGGAATAATTGGAATGAGAATGGAAATTTACAAGATGCAGCACGACTTGCCCGCAGTGAATTAATTGGAAATTGGGCATTATCTTTGGATCTAAATGCAGTTGCTACTGGGCACACTTCTGATGATCAGGCTGAAACATTTTTAATGAGATTAGCTAGAGGCTCTGGTGTCGATGGACTTTCTGGTATGGCAACTTCAATTTACAAAAATGGAATGCTCTGGTTTCGCCCATTACTTGAATGCAGACGTGAAGATTTGCGAGACTTTCTAATTACAAACAAAGTTTCATGGTTCGATGACCCTAGCAATCAGAATATGCGGTTTGATCGAGTAAGAATGCGCAAAGCCCAAGATCTATTAGATAGTATTGGACTTACAACCAGCTGTTTGACTGAAACTGCTAATAGAATGAGTGTTGCGAGAAATGCACTTGAGTTGCTAACTGAAGAAAAAATAAAAAATATTACTGAAGTTACTAAAATGGGTACAGTAAAGTTAGATTTGGAATTGTTTAAGCTTTTGCCTGCTGAGTTACAAAATCGTATTTATTCTCATATATTAAAATGGATTTCTGGATCTATTTATCGTCCAAGATTTAGGTCTCTTTTAGAAAGTTTAAAAAACTTACTAAAAGGTAAAGCTCATACAATTTCTGGCTGTCATGTAATTACTAATGGAACATCTGCTGAAATATGTCGCGAAGTCTCAAAGATAACTTTGTCCAATAACTTTTCTGATGAATTTGATGGGCGATGGATTTTACACAGTGAAATGTCAAAAGATCAATTAAATATTGGGCCTCTGGGTGAAAAAGGGTTGGGCCAGTTTCCAGAATGGCGACAGCTCAATATTTCTAGAATTAGTATATTAGGAAGCCCTGCAATTTGGAAAGATGATTTTTTGATAGCAGCTCCTATGATGGGTATGGATAATGGATGGCGGTGCGTTTTAAAAAAAGATAGTCAAAACTTCTATTCAACGATAGTGACGCATTGAAACTTCTCAGTAATGCTATACATGTATGTTCAAAATAATGCAGGTCTTTCTCTGCTTAATTAAGGAGCTATAACTTTGGGAAATAACCGGAATATCGCCTTTTGGGTGGTTCTTTTTCTTTTATTAATTGCAGTTTTTCAGGTAATTGGTGGAAATTCTTCATCAAAAGCTTCAGATGAGATACCATACTCACAAGCTATTGAAATGATTGAAAAAGGTGATGTTAAATCAGCTAAAATTGATGGTGAAAACTTAACAATTGTTATTGGAGCAAATAATAGCAAATTTCGATCAATTATACCAAATTCACCATTTAATGAAGGTATAACAAATACACTATTGGATAATAACGTTGAAATTGAAGCGGTGAAACAACAAGAATCAGGGATTGCATCATTTCTTCAATATTTGTTGCCATTCGTTTTAATTGTTGGTGTTTGGATTTTCTTTATGAACCGCATGCAGGGTGGTGGACGTGGTGGCGCGATGGGTTTTGGTAAATCTAAAGCAAAATTATTAAATCAAAACGAAGATCGAAAAACATTTGATGATGTAGCGGGTATTGATGAAGCCAAAGAAGAGTTAGAAGAAATAGTCGAATTTTTAAGAGATCCTCAAAAATTTAGTCGACTTGGTGGTCAGATCCCAAAAGGTGCACTATTAATTGGACCACCAGGTACTGGTAAGACACTTCTTGCAAGAGCAATTGCGGGTGAAGCTGGTGTGCCTTTCTTTACAATTTCTGGATCAGATTTTGTGGAAATGTTTGTTGGCGTTGGTGCTTCAAGAGTAAGAGATATGTTTGAACAAGCGAAGAAAAACGCGCCTTGTATTGTTTTTATTGATGAAATTGACGCAGTTGGGCGCCACCGTGGTGCAGGCCACGGTGGTGGTAACGACGAGCGTGAACAAACCTTAAACCAGTTACTGGTTGAAATGGATGGATTTTCTGCAAATGAAGGGGTTATTCTCTTGGCTGCTACAAACCGTCCAGATGTTCTAGACCCAGCCTTAAAGCGTCCTGGACGATTTGATAGACAAGTTCAGGTACCAAACCCTGATATTAAAGGAAGAGAAAAGATACTTATTGTCCATGCAAAAAAATCTCCTTTGGGTCCTGATGTTGATCTTCGAATAATAGCTAGAGGAACACCTGGTTTTTCTGGTGCTGATCTTGCCAATTTAGTTAATGAGGCTGCTTTGACAGCGGCGAGAACTGGTAAGCGTTTTGTTACTATGGAAGATTTTGAATTTGCAAAAGATAAAGTAATGATGGGCGCTGAGCGTAGATCGATGGTTTTGACGGATGATCAAAAAGAGCACACTGCTTACCATGAGGCTGGTCATGCGATAGTTGGATTAAATTTAGAAAAATGTGACCCTGTTTATAAAGCTACAATTATACCAAGAGGTGGAGCTTTAGGTATGGTTGTATCTTTGCCAGAAATTGAGCGCCTTAGTTGGCATAAAAATGAGTGCAAGCAAAAACTTGCTATGACAATGGCTGGTAAAGCTGCTGAGATTTTAAAATGGGGCGAGGGTGATGTTTCAAATGGCCCATCAGGTGATATTCAACAGGCGTCTTCTTTGGCACGTGCAATGGTTATGAGATGGGGAATGTCTGACAAAGTAGGTGACATCGACTATCAGGCTGCACATGAAGGATATGCTGGTGGTAATATTGGTGGGTTTTCTATTTCTACAAAAACAAAAGAATTGATTGAGCAAGAGGTTAAAAGTTTAATTGATGATGGCTATACTCTTGCATTATCAATTCTCAAGAAAAAGAAAAAAGAATTTGAACGTTTAGCACAAGGTTTATTAGAATATGAAACTTTGACAGGTGATGAGATTAACAAAATCATTAAAGGTCAAAAATTAACTTCTGATGATGAAGATGTTATGCTTGAAACAAAGCCAAGTTTAGCTGCTGTTCCTAAGACTTCAAAAAAACCGCGTAAAAAAACTGATTCAGATAAAAAATCTGATAACTAAGATAAAGCCCGCTCTAGCGGGCTTTTTTCTGCCTTAAGAAGTATTGAAACTAACTAATCATCAATAAAGACGATAAAACATTTAATAAGGTCGGAAACTTAATGTCCACTAAATGCTAAAATAGGTCAGAACAAACAAAGAAATTCTTTTTGATGGGACTCAAAATGGCATATAAAACAGATATTGAAATTGCTCGAGAAGCAAATAAAAAGCCAATTCAAGAGATTGGTGCAAAGCTAGGGATACCGGACGCTGACCTTTTACCATTCGGCCATGACAAAGCCAAAGTAAGTGCAGAGTTTATTAAAGCTCAACGTGGAAAAAAAGATGGTAAACTTATTTTAGTTACTGCAATCAACCCAACTCCAGCAGGTGAAGGAAAAACAACTACAACTGTCGGTTTGGGGGATGGACTAAACAAGATAGGTAAAAAAGCTGCTGTTTGTATTCGTGAAGCATCTTTGGGTCCTTGTTTTGGAATGAAGGGTGGTGCTGCTGGTGGTGGCTATGCTCAGGTCGTACCTATGGAAGAAATGAATTTACATTTTACAGGCGATTTCCACGCAATTACCTCAGCACATAATTTATTATCTGCAATGATTGATAATCACATTTATTGGGGTAATGAATTAGAAATAGACCAACGAAGAGTTGTTTGGCGTCGTGTATTAGATATGAATGATCGTGCATTACGTGATATAGTGACATCACTTGGTGGAGTGTCAAATGGTTTCCCAAGACAATCTGGTTTTGATATCACAGTTGCATCAGAAGTTATGGCTATTTTATGCCTAGCTTTAGATATGGAAGACTTACAAAAGCGCTTGGGTGATATTATAGTTGCTTACAAGCGTGACCGTAGCCCAATATATGCTCGTGACATTAAGGCAGATGGAGCGATGGCAGTATTATTACAGCAAGCAATGCAACCAAATCTTGTTCAAACTTTAGAAAATAATCCAGCATTTGTTCATGGTGGGCCATTTGCTAATATTGCTCATGGTTGTAATTCTGTTATTGCAACTACCACAGCATTGAAACTTGCAGACTATGTGGTTACAGAAGCTGGCTTTGGTGCTGACTTAGGTGCTGAGAAGTTTTTAAATATTAAGTGCCGAAAAGCTGGTATTGCACCAAGCGTAGTTGTTCTTGTTGCAACTGTGCGAGCTATGAAAATGAATGGTGGCGTTGCAAAAGCTGATTTGGGTGCCGAAAATGTTTCAGCAGTAAATGATGGTTGCTCAAATTTAGGTAGACATATTGAGAACTTGAAATCATTTGGCGTCCCTGTGGTTGTTGCAATAAATCATTTTGTGACTGATACCGATGCTGAAGTGCAAGCAGTTAAAGATTATGTTTCCAGCCAAGGTTCGGAAGCAATTTTATCAAAGCATTGGGAGTTTGGATCAGAAGGTTCAGCAGAACTTGCAAAGAAAGTTTCTGAAATAGCAGATTCTAACATTGCAAACTTTGCTCCAATCTATCCTGATGAAATGCCGTTGTTTGAAAAAATAGATACTATAGCGAAACGTATTTACCGTGCAGATGAAGTTCTTGCCGATAAAAAAATTCGTGATCAATTGCGTCAATGGGAAGATCAAGGCTACGGCCATTTGCCAATTTGTATGGCAAAAACTCAATATAGCTTTAGTACAGATCCAAATCTTCGTGGTGCACCAACAGGCCATTCTGTCCCAGTAAGAGAAGTTAGGTTATCAGCGGGTGCAGGATTTATTGTTGCGATTTGTGGTGAAATCATGACTATGCCTGGTTTACCTCGTGTTCCATCAGCCGAAGCGATTATGTTAAATGACGACGGTCAAATTGATGGCTTATTTTAAATAAGATAATAAGCGCGCTTAAATGTAAGCGCGCTTAAATTGTAAAGGAATTGGCATGACTGCAAAAATTATTGATGGAAAAGAATTTGCAGCGGACGTACGCGCACAAGTTGCAAAGCAAGTTTTGAATTTAAAAAATGAACATAACATTATTCCAGGATTAGCTGTTGTTCTTGTGGGTGAAGATCCTGCAAGCCAAGTATACGTAAGAAATAAACATGCTTCTACAGTTGAAGTAGGCATGAATAGCTATGAACATCGTTTGTCTGCCGATACTTCTGAGGTTGATTTATTAAATCTAATTGATCAGTTAAACAAAGATCCCAAAGTACATGGTATTTTATGCCAATTACCTCTTCCAAAACATTTAGATGAAGAATTAGTTATAAATTCAATAATTCCAGAAAAAGATGTTGATGGTTTCCATATATCTAATGTTGGGATGCTTTCTACAGGGCAAAAGTCAATGGTTCCATGTACACCACTAGGCTGTTTGATGATGTTACGTGATCATCATGGGTCTTTATCTGGCTTAAATGCAGTAGTTGTAGGTCGGTCCAATATTGTTGGTAAACCGATGGCAAATCTATTACTCCGTGATAGCTGCACTGTAACAATTGCTCACAGTAGAACAAAAAATATAGAAGCTATATGCAAAACTGCAGATATAGTGATAGCTGCCGTAGGCCGCCCCGAAATGATCACTGCGGATTGGATTGCTAAGGGTGCTACAGTTATAGATGTTGGAATAAATCGCATACCTCATCCAGAAAAAGATGGTAAATTCAAACTAGTTGGTGATGTGGATTTCAAAAGTGCTTCAACAAAAGCTGGTGCAATAACGCCTGTTCCTGGTGGAGTTGGACCGATGACTATTGCATGTTTATTAGCTAATACCTTAACAGCATGTTGTAGATCAAATAATCTTAACGAGCCTGAAGGTCTAACTGCATAAGATTTACTTACATATAAATATTATGAAAATTATATTAAATGTTTTAAATGATAAAAGCTCAAAATATGCTGTTAGTGGTGGACCAGTTTCATCAAAATCTAATGCTCAACTTTTTATTAAAGATTTAAAACGGAATAAAAAATTTTTAAAAGCTACACATAATACTTGGGGACTAATTTTATCTGATGGTACTCAAATTAAAGATGATGATCGTGAAGGTGGTGCAGGAAGCATTATATTACGTATATTAAGTACGGCTAAATTGTATGATCATATAATTGTTGTTTCCCGCTGGTATGGTGGTGTGCATTTAGGTGGAGATAGATTCAGGCATGTAAAAACGTGTGCTCAAATATATTTGAGAGATCAGTAAAACTTAATTATATGATAAGTTTTCTATATAATTTGACCCCATAAATCATATTCTGAAGCTTCATCAACTTTCACAGTAATTATGTCACCAATTTTAACTTTGTCAGTATTTTCATCTATAAACAAATTACCATCAATTTCAGGTGCATCTGCTTTTGTTCTGCAGATTGCTACGCCATCTTCATCAATGTTATCTACTATTACATCTAAAGTAGATCCTACTTTCTTGCTTAATTTGGCTTCTGATATGGCTTGTGATTTTTCCATAAATCTTTCCCATCGATCTTGTTTGGTATCAGCGTCAATATGATTTGTTAATGAATTTGATCTTGCTCCATCTACATTTTCATATTTGAAGCATCCAACTCGATCTAATTGTGCTTCATCTAGCCAATCTAAAAGATGTTGAAATTCTGTTTCTGTTTCACCTGGGTAACCAACAATAAAAGTAGAGCGTAAGGTAATATCGGGGCAATCGTTTCGCCATGCAGATATTTCAGATAAAGTATTTGATGATTTTGCAGGTCTTGCCATTCGTTTTAATACATCTGGGTGGCTATGTTGAAAGGGTATATCTAGATATGGCAAAATATTATTTGATTGGTTGGCCATTAAAGGAATCAAATTTCTTACATGAGGATATGGGTAGACATAATGCAAACGTATCCATGCGCCTAAAGAACCCAAATCTTTTGTTAAATCTGTAATATGTGCCCGATGACTATTTGATATTTGATGTTTTATATCGACTCCATAGGCAGAAGTGTCTTGCGAGATTACTAGGAGTTCCTTTACTCCGGAATTAACTAATTTTTCCGCTTCTCGGATTATTGCATGGGCTGGCCGGGACATAAGTTTTCCACGCATATCTGGTATGATGCAAAATTTACATTTATGATTACATCCTTCGGATATTTTTAGATAACTATAATGGCGAGGTGTAAGTGAAACACCACTAGCAGGTAATAGATCAATAAAGGGATCAGGACTTGGAGGAACAGCTTTATGGACTGCATCTAATACTTGCTCATATTGATGTGGGCCCGTCACTGCTAAAACTGAAGGGTGATTTTTACGTATGTAATCTTCTTCAGCGCCCAAGCATCCGGTAACTATGACCCTTCCATTTTCGGATAATGCTTCACCAATTGCTTCTAAACTTTCAAGTTTTGCACTATCTAAGAAGCCGCAGGTGTTTACAATTACAGCATCTGCACCACCATATTCAGGACTGATCGCATATCCTTCAGCCCGAAGTCTTGTTAAAATTCGCTCACTATCAACTAACGCTTTAGGGCAGCCAAGGCTAACCATACCGATTTGTGGCTGACCTTTTCTAGATGTTGAATCAATTTGCATTTTAGGTGCAAGATCTGGACGGAGTTCTGGAGGATTTTGTGACATATTACGTCTTATAGAGTTTCATAAATTGTATGCAATGGTTCAAGTTTTACTTAATGGTTTCACCTTAAATAAATATACTATCGATTTAGTAGTAATTTAGAATAAAAGCAGCTTGACGCATCATTACGTTTACAATATTCAACGAGCACCCTGTGGCGGGGTAGCTCAGGTGGTTAGAGCAGCGGAATCATAATCCGCGTGTCCGGGGTTCAAGTCCCTGTCCCGCTACCATTATTCTAATCTTAGATGTATTGGTCCTTTTGAATCTTTTATGGGTAATTATTTTTTATCTATCAGACAAAGCATCTAAAATTGGGCATTGAGATTTTTCGTTTCCCTCACAAATTAAAGCTAATTTAGATAGTTGATTTTTTAGGCTTTTTAGTTCGCTTAATTTTATATCGATTTCAGAAATTTTTTCTAAAGTTATTTTTTTAACATCTTTACTAGGCCTCTCTTTATTTTCATAAAGTGCCAATAATTCTCGACATTCATCTATTCCAAAATTAAATTTTCGAGCTTTCCCAACAAATTGAAGCTTGGCTACGTCATCGTCGGTAAAGTACCTATAGCCAGTTTTAGAGTGTGTATCTGGTTTAATAATTCCAATATCGCTGTAATAGCGGACAGTTTTAATAGTTAGTCCTGAGAGCGATGCGGCTTTTCCAATGTTCATTTTCTTCTTGCCTCTCCTGTAAGAGGAGAGTTTATATTTGTATTTATAAGATATCAACATGGCAATTAATTATAATGAATTTAAGAATAGATTGGTTTTGTAGGCACACTTGGAAAACTGCATCTTTTAATACCTCATGGTGTTTACTTGGATGTAGTATAGGTGATTTTGGAACGATTGCTTACTTTCAATTCATGGAGATTAGTTGGCCAGTTTGGCTAATCATGTGTCTTGCAATTTTTAATGGATTAATTACTTCTATTATTCTTGAAACAATAATCCTGTCGAAACAGATGTTTTTAAATTTAGCATTCAAAACAGCAATTGGTATGTCATTAATATCTATGGTTGCAATGGAGGCTGCAATGAATATTACAGATGTCATATTGACAGGTGGAGCAATCTTAGAATGGTCTGTAATACCTTTTATGCTACTTGCTGGTTTTATAACTCCGCTTCCATATAATTACTGGCGCTTAAAAGTCTTGGGTAAGGCATGTCACTAAGGGAGAAAGCATTATTGAAATATTCTATAAAGCTGAAACAAAAATTTCTTTATGTTTGCAAATTGAATTTATTTGCTATTGGCCTTTACTTAATTTTTTCAGTGAGCAATCAAACGCATGCTAATATATCTTTGATGCCTGATAATTCGGAAACTATAACTATTGGTAAAGATATATATTTACAAGAATGCGCTTCTTGTCATGGAGAAAATCTTGCTGGTCAGGCTAACTGGCGACAGCGAGATGGTAAAGGCTATATGCCTGCACCTCCTCATAATAAAAATGGACATACATGGCATCACTCTGACAACAGTCTCTTCATGATGACAAAATATGGTATAGAAAAAATTATAGGTAAAAAATATCCAAATAACATGCCTGCATATGAAAATATGCTTAGTGATGACGAAATTATTGCTGTTTTATCATACATTAAAAGTACTTGGCCAACCTATATCCAACTTCAACATGATCAAATCAATACACGTTCAAATCTTGAATGAAGATTTAGCTATATCTATATTATTTGATTATTAGTTAATTCATTATAATATTTATATTTAATGCTTGCGAATACACAATAAAAGACTTTTGATATAAAGTATTTTTAGTGCTATTGTGTGGGAGATTTCAATGAAAAAACCTAAAATATTGGTAACAAGACGATGGCCAGAGAAAGTGGAAATAAAACTTTCAGAAACTTATGATGTAACATTTAATGAAACTGATATAGCACTTACCACTATTGATTTCTGCGAAGCATTGAAGAAATACGATGCAATATTGCCAACCGTTACTGACATAATGCCTAAGAAGATTTTTGAGACTACAAACATACGAACTCGAATATTGGGCAACTATGGTGTGGGGTATGCTCATATAGACATATCAGTAGCACAATCTTTGGGAATTACTGTAACTAATACACCAGATGTTTTATCTGATTGTACTGCTGATATAACTCTAACTTTGATGTTGATGGCGGCAAGGCGCGCTGGTGAAGGAGAGCGTGAAGTTCGAGCCAGTCAATGGGAGGGATGGAAGCCTACACATTTAGTTGGAACTAAATTAACTGGCAAAACACTTGGAATAATTGGCTTTGGTAGAATTGGCCAAGAAGTTGCAAAACGTGCTCATCATGGATTTGGCATGAAAATTTTGGTTCAAAACAGATCATCAATCGACCGAAGTATTCTTAACCAAACTAAAGCTGTTCAAATTGATAAAATAGACGACTTATTGCCTGATATAGATTTTTTGTCTTTGCATTGCCCAGGAGGAGAAGAAAACCGTGATTTAATCAGCTTAGCAGAATTAAAATTAATGAAACAAGAAGCAATCTTAATTAATACAGCACGTGGAGAGGTAGTTAACGATAGTGCGCTAATATATGCATTAAAAAATAAAATAATTTATGCTGCAGGCTTAGATGTTTACAATGGAGAACCTAATTTAAATAAAGAATATCTAGACTGTCCTAATGCAACACTTTTGCCGCATTTGGGTAGTGCAACGAATGAAACACGTGAAGCTATGGGTTTTCGTGTAATCAAAAATCTTGATGAATTCTTCTCTGGACAGGTGCCAGTAGACAAAGTTTCCTAATTAAAAATGAAATTATCACTGGCAGTCCCTAGGGGAATTGAACCCCTCTTTCCAGGTTGAAAACCTGGCGTCCTAACCGATAGACGAAGGGACCACACTGTGATGAGCCGGTGTTTAGGCCAAGGGCGATCCTCTTGCAAGATATATTTTGCAAAAAAGAAAAATATTTACCAATATTTTGATGTGTTAAAAACAGTTCATTAATGTGTATTAATTTACTAATGCTGCATCTTCTAAATTAAGTTTTGGTCGCATTCGACCATTCCAAGTATCAATTTCTAATCTTCCAGCAATATGAAAAATTTGACCTTTATGATTTTCTAAAGTTTCACCTAATTTGCTCTTGAATGCACCAAATGCAATTGCGTCAATGGATGACCCATTATCATCAATAAATCTTAACCTTAAATGTGTGTCACCTGCTCTTTTTGCAAAAGTAATTCGCATGAATGGAATCGCAAACCTTGGTCCAGGCGCTCCTGCTCCAAAAGGGCCTACATTTTCTAGCTGTTCTAAAAACTCAACTGTAATTGAGGGTAACGCCAAAGCACCATCTAATTTTAAATTTTTTGTTTTAAATTTACCTGCGCCTTGATTGCTAAGAAGTTCATTTAAGCGTGACATTGATGATTCTAAATTTTTTATTTCAAGTGATAACCCTGCTGCCATTTTATGGCCCCCACCTTTTGTAATTAGGTTTTCCCTCTGTAGGGTTGCTATGCATGTGCCTAAGTCTACCCCATTAATAGATCTTCCAGATCCTTTTCCTTCACTTTTATCTAATCCTATAATTACAGTGGGTCGATTAGTAATATCTTTAATCCTTGAAGCTACAATACCAACCACTCCTGGGTGCCAACCTTTTCCAGCGGCCCAAACTAAAGCATCATCTGAACCTCTTTGCTCAACTTGTTCCATTGCTTGGAGCTGAACTGTAGCTTCAATTGACCTTCGTTCATCATTAAGTTGATTAAGTTTTTCAGCTAAAGATTCTGCCTCATTGCGATTTTTACAAGTTAAGAGTCTTATGCCTAAGTCAGCTTTTCCTACGCGCCCACCAGCATTAATTCTAGGTCCTAGCAAATATCCTAAATGATATGCAGTTGGAGTATTATTTATTTTTGCTATATCAGAAAGTGCTGTTAAACCAATACGGTTGCGACGTGCCATAACTTTCAAACCTTGTCTTACTAATGCTCGGTTAAATCCCACCAATGGTGCAACGTCTGCAACTGTTCCTAATGCCACCAAATCCAACATATTTAATAAATCGGGCGTTGATTCTTTTTCATTTCGTCGAATAGAATTGATCGCCACAAGAGTTAAAAATACAACTCCAGCTGCGCAAAGGTAAAATAAGTTACCTTCTTCATCTTGTCGATTTGGATTGACGACTGCATATGCATTAGGAAGTGTTTCTCCTCCAAGGTGGTGATCAAGAACTATAATATCTGTATCTGTAATTTTATTTATTGGGTCATGAGATAAGGTTCCACAATCAACGCATATAATTAAATCATGAGTTTTTGCCAATGTTTCCATAGCATCAATATTAGGGCCGTAACCTTCCTCAATGCGGTCTGGAATATATAGTGTTGGAATACTTCCTAATTGTGTAAGCCAATCGTGTAAAAGAGCTCCAGATGTTGCGCCGTCAACATCATAATCGGCAAAAATAGCTATTTTATCATTATTTTTAACAGAAATATTTATTCTTGAGGCAGCTTTATCCATATCCAGTATTTTAAAAGGATTTGGCATTGAGTCTCTTATAGAAGGATTTATAAAGTTTTCTGCTTGATTAGCTTCAACTCCCATTCGAGCTAAAACATTTGCCATAGCACCTGGGAAGTTAGTTTCTTGAACGATCATTTCTGATTGACGATCTATCGTAATACTGGGCCCTGTCCAGCAGCGACCAGATATTGAATCTTCTACACCTAGAAATACATTTGTCATAATTCATCTACACATAATGATTTGTTTAGCTATTATTATATTCAACTTTAAATATTGTGTTTTTCCTTAATATTTATAATTTAAAATTTATATAGCCTGAGTGAATTAAGTTAAACAGACTCAATCCTTAAAACCACGGGTGGATCAATGGCAGCGCTAGTTTCTTCAATTTCAGATATTGCTTTATTTAATGTATCACGATCTGTGGGATGTGTAACAATAATTACTGGAGCAGCGTCTTTTTCATGACCTTCTTGCCTAATTCTATCAATTGAAATACCGACATTCGCCAACGCTGCTGAAACCTTTGCTAAAATGCCTGCTTCATCTTTCAAATTCAGTCGCAGGTAAAATGAATTTTCAACTGAAGTACTAATAGCAGGCACTTTAATTAAGCTATTAGCTGGTTGTCCAAATACTGGAATATTAATACCTCGTGCAATATCTAAAATGTCTGCAATAACTGCGCTTGCTGTTGGGCCTTCACCAGCACCAGCACCTCGTAATACAATTTGTCCAACTGCATCACCCTCAATAATAATCATATTTGTGCCACCATTTAACTGAGCTAGTGGTGAAGTTAATGGTACTAAACATGGTCTCATAGTTTGCGATAATCCTGAATCGCTCAATGATGATACACCTAATAGCTTTATACGATATCCCATTTCAGATGCCGCTTTAATATCTTCTATTGTTATACGACCAATACCTTCAAGAATTGCTCCATTAAAATCAACTTGGGTTCCATAAGCTATCGAGGATAATAAAACTAATTTATGTGCTGCATCAATTCCGCCTACGTCTAAATTTGGATCAGCTTCTAAGAATCCAAGCTGATTAGCTTCTTCAAAAATTTCTTCGTAAGCTAAACCTGTGTCTTCCATTCGAGTTAAGATGTAATTGCATGTTCCATTCATTACACCCATAATTCTTGTTATATTGTTTCCTGCTAGACTTTCTGTAAGTGTTTTTATAACGGGAATTCCGCCGGCTACTGCCGCTTCAAATCTTAAATTCACGCCACTATTTTCAGCAGCACTAGCTAATTCTTGTCCATGAATTGCTAACATTGCTTTATTGGCTGTAACTACATGTTTTCCATGTTTGATAGCTTCCTCAGTTGCTTTTTTTGCTTGCCCTGACTCGCCTCCAATTAGTTCTACAAAAACATCGATATCATCCCTCTTAGCTAAAACGATCGGATCATCTTCCCATT
>Ga0208545_1000497_pt1 | contig 18393 bp, 26 predicted proteins | sample DEB08_DNA_12_FD_185498 | JGI IMG/M metagenome (GOLD analysis project Ga0208545, IMG submission 185498) | Aqueous microbial communities from the Delaware River and Bay under freshwater to marine salinity gradient to study organic matter... | ecosystem: Environmental > Aquatic > Marine > Coastal ... | reverse complement strand
CTCGACGAGGTCGATCACCTCGTCGATCGGGATCATCTTCTCGGTGTTCACTTTGTCAGCCATTCGATCATCCTCTCGATCTGGTCGTGGTTGAGTTCTGCGAGAGAGCCGACGTCGGCCTTCTCGATCGCCTTCTTCGCGATGTTCTCTCCGTCCGGGTTGGATCGAAGCAGGTCCTCGAGTTCGCCGATCCTGCTCTCGGCGGCCTGGGTCGTCTCCTGCTCGATTACCGGGGCCGAGGGCGGCCGGGGGATCTCGGTCTCGCCGTGGGCCTCGACGTAGACGGGAGACATCCCCAGGGCATCGGGACAGTGTTCGCGATAGCCCGCCGAGATCGCCCGAGCGAAGAGCATCGCCCGCGGGTACTTCTTCCAGTTCTGTCCGTTGAGCCCGGCTCGTTTCGCGTCAGCCATTGTGAACGTCGTCGTCCCGATGGTCGCTGGTGTTCCGTTCTCGTCTCGCTGGCTGAGATCGAAGAACGTGATCGAGCAGGCGTCGTCGGTCGTCACGGCCCGGTAGTCGTAACGGCCCGATCGCTTGATCGAGGCCGCCATCGTGTTCGCCGCGACGACCGGCTTCCCCTGAATCAGGTGGAGCCCGTTCATCGAGTCATAGGGCGAGAGGCCGAGGCCGCGGCCGACGATCAGCTTCGTCGCGCACTGGGCCGCGTCTCGGTGATCCGGGAACATCCCGGAGGCCGCGAAGATCCGGCCCATCTCGACGAGGTCGGTCTCGCCTGGTGTGGTGGTCATGGTCGTGAGTTCGTTCATGTGTCTTTCCTTTCTTTCTGGGGTCAGTGATGAGCCTCTTCGGCTCGTTGAATCAGTTCATCCTCGCCGACGAAAAGGATGGCGTCCTCGCCTTCGAGCGTCCTCGTCTCCAGCTCTTCTCCGTCGTGGCCGATCCTGACGCAAGTCGCTTCGACCGAGTCGATGTCGATCTCGGTCTCCATCCAAGGCCCAGAGCCGTGGGAGGTTCTCCCCCCGTCCCCGTGATCGGTTCCGCTCTCGACTTCGACGTCGGCAGTGATGGAGCAGAACCAGCAGGCGTCGCCGTCTTTCACTTCGTGGTCGTCGATCTCGATCGTCTCGGTGGTGGTATGGCTCATGGTCTTCTTCCTTCTGGGGGAGTGGTTCAGCGTTCGATCGTGGCGAAGCCGCGACGGGCGAGCCATCGACGCGCCCCGGCGAGGGTCTTGAAGTTCTTCGAGGCCGAGAACGTGACGGCGGTGAAGGTCCCGTTCTTCTCGGAGATCACACCGGCGGAGGCGGTTTCGTTGTTTCCGAGGTCGAGGGTGATGAGGTTCATGGTGTTCTTCCTTCTGGCCGGGATCATTCCCGACAAGATGATCGTACCACACTTCTCGCCGTTCTCAACCCTTCCGCCCTCTTTTCCGTCGCTTTTCTTTTTTTCCTTTTCTCGCCCCAGTGGGTTGCGTCTTCCGTTTTTTCCGTTATAGTATGTGCATGGCCGAAGCGTTCGGCCTCGCACGACTCGAAAGGAAGACGACCATGACCAGCACCGCCAAAATCCACCACCGCACCGGCAAGATCCACCGAGGCTGGGGAATTCACGCCGATTGCAATTCCGCCGCGACCGCCATCCGGGTCCATCCCGTCCCGGCCGGTGAGATCGCCCACGCTCCGCTCGGAAAGTTCTGCAAGCGGTGTTTTCCCGGCCAGATGACCGAGGAGCGACGCACCGAGATCGCCGACGAACTTAGGAACGGCTGAACGAACCACGGGAGGCCCGGCATCGGGCCGGGCCTCCATCACTCGAACGAAAGGAAGAAGACCATGAATATCGACGACCTCATCGTGGACCGCCTGAAGGCGATCACCCTCACCGACGCGAAGGAGCGAGCGAAGACCGTCCTCGAGAAGCAGGCGATCGAAGCCTGGTCGAGGATCTGCGAGTGGGAAGGGAGAGCCCCGGCCGATCCCTTCGTCCGCGTCTCACCCGAGAACCCTCACCGAGGTAGACTCGACGACGTCATCAGGAAGGCGAACGAGATGGGAGTGGCGATCGACGTCCGTCCCTGATCCCCGCGAGCTTCTTCCCTTCCCGCCGTCGGAGCCTTCGGGCTCTGGCGGCGTGTTTTTCATCCGTATTCGATCACGCCTAGGCCGCTGCCCTGCGAGCCCGGACGATCAGGTCCGAGGACGGATCGGGATAACAGATTGACGATATTCGTCGCGGTCTCGATCGCCTCGTCGCCGTTCTCCATGTCGGGATCGAGCGAGTCCCGGAACTCGATCGCGATCCGGAGCATCTCCGAGACGTTCGGGATCGGAGCCGACGGGATGCCGCCTCCGTCCTCCACGCCGGGGTCGATGTTGCGGTGCCACGCCTTCTTCCGCGTCTTCATCACGGGCCGATCGCGAGGCGACTGAGGGTCGAAGATGGTCCGTCCCTCGCTCATGAAATCAGGCTATCGAGGATGGTTTCGCCGCCTCCGACGTCCCCAGGAAGGGCGATATCGTGACGCTGCGAATCGAAGAACCGATCGAACTCGAGCTGGAGGGCTCCTTCGTAGTTGTTCGTGATCGCGGCCGTGAACTCGTCGCCCGCCCGGTACGAAGTCACTCCGGGCAGGACTTGAACCGATCCGAGTCCAGGCCCCATCGAATGCATCTGAGAGATCACGAGATCGTCGATGTAGACCTCGGAGGTGTTCGCGACGTTCGTCGAGAAGTCGATGACGACGACCGAGTTCTTCGCGAGAGCGAGCGGCGTGAAACACTTGAACGAATAGAGGACGTAGGAGGTCGTCATCGCGGCGGACGTCACGGTCCCCTGCATCGCACGATTCACCGTCCCCGCGTTGTAGACCGTCGAACCGTCCGAGGTGACCGAGACCCGTAGCGTCGCGGTCGGCGCGGCGGTCGCGTACTTCGCGAGGAAGCTGATCGTGTACGGCTTGTCGGTGTTGAGCTGGCCGAGGGATCCCGCCGTGGTCCTGAGCGTCTGAGTGAGCTTCGGATTCGTCGATCCGTCGCCGACGATCTTCAGGGCGTTCGACTGGGTCGCTCCTGCCCCAGCGGCGAAGACGTGAGTCCCGGCCGTCCCGGTCGCGAGGGTCCAGTGGTCCGGCAGGTTCGTCGTGAACTCCTCGAAGTCGCCATTGTGGAGGATGTTCTTGCCTGGGCCTCGCCCACCGTTCACTCGAGGAGATGACGCCGAGACGATGATCGCCGAGCCGGATCCCTGGGGCCAGTCCTCGTGGAACCGATCTTCCGATCGCTGGCCGTACACCCGGAACCGTTCGCCGCCTTCCGGGATCGTCCTCGAGGTCGAGTCGTCGATGCATCGAGCGGTGATCGTTTCCGACTTGATCGTCTGGACGTTCAGGTTCCCCGGTCGGTTCTTCGCTCGATCGAGGACCGGAGCCATCTCGGAGAAGACGAGCGTCCCGTTGCCTACGTTCGATCCACCTGCCGAAGTCGAGCCGACCGAGACGGTACTTCCCTCTACGGTCTGTGAGTCCGCGAGCATCTGGCGGACCAGCTCGGAGAGGGCCTCGTAGACGTTCCGCCGTGGGATCGAGTAGTTGTCATCCACCGTGTCGATGAGCGTCTTGACGGCGGCGGCCTGAAGGTCTCCGGCCACTCCGTTCGCGTCCGACTTCCGGCTCTCGTTGTTCTGGAGCAGAAGGCCGAGCATGTCCAGGTCGGCCCCGGAGTAGTTCGTGACCGTGTCGGCTATCTCGGTGTCGAGCGTGTTCTTGTATGCCTTCACGCTGGCGAAGTGATCGAAGAGCCGACCGAGCCGGGCGAAAAGGGTAGCGTGAGCGACTGCCATCAGGTTCTATCCTTACTGGGGAAGCGTTCGTTCAGGGCGGCCCGACGCTTCCCGCATCGGCACCCACCACCGTCCTCCGTCTTCCTCCTCAGAGTATCGAGTCGGAGGGTCGAGATCACTTTCGCGGCCGTGTCTCCGAGGCCCCTCGAGGGTCCGCGGTAGTCCATGCACTCGCTACAGTTCTTCGGCGTCGGGTCGCCCCGGAAGTGACCGAGGCGACACTCGCCGTCGAACCACTGGCATTCGTTTTCAGGGGAGTTCGGGTGGAGGGTCATCGAAGAATTCCAGAGAGAAGAGACCGCCGTCGAATTCGGTGATGAAGAACGAATCGTACTGGCCGAAGGTCGGCCCGAACGTGAACGGCTGGCAGCAAGGGATAGTGACATTCCACGGGCCGCACGTCTGAGGGTACGAATCCTGGAGCGATGTCCCGCCGGGCAGCTCGTTTCCTGCTCCGATCGGAAGATTGAACGGTGCCCCGTAAGTGACGACGTTCGTCCCGATCGCGTGAGCGTCGCACTCGTCGCCGATGAGGGATACCTGCTTGATCTGGTGTACGTTCTGGCTGAACGGGCTCCCTTGAATCGGACCCAGAAGATCATCGACGCTGCTCTCTTCGTAGGGCTCGAAGAAGGGATTGAACGAGTACGAGAACCGGCGGAAATTGAGCCGCCATGAACAAGTTACGGTCGTTCTCCGATAGTAGAGATTCGGTTCGATTCGGTCTTTGAATTCTGTAGGGAAATCCGCCCCGAACTGGTCTCCCCGGATGACATAGGTACTCGCCGTGGCATTGTACGAAGGGCCGAACCCTCCCGGCAGATCAAGGACGTCAAACGGAAGCAGCGACGACGTCTTGTTGTCAATGGAAACATATGTACCCGGATCGTTGAAGCAGTAGAGGCTCGAAGGGTTGCAACAATTCAAGATCGACGGGACGGTCTCGGTGTCGAATCGCGTATTCTGCTCCGTCTCCAACACCACGACGCTCGAAGGATCGAACCGTTGGAACTGGTCGGGCATGTCCTCCGTGGTGTAGAGCGTTGCGCCTCCTGAGAAGCCGCAGATCATGTAGATCTTGCCAGCACTGTATCGGTTTATCTGGTTGATCCAGCTCGTGAATCTGGCACGTTGACAGAAGGCGTCGCACTTGTCGTCATATAGCAAATTCGGAACCCGGCGATCACCGAAGGCCCACTGAATTGAGGCGTATCGGAAGTCGCCGCAACTACAGACCGGGGCCGGTCCCTCGCAACAACACGCCGCGTAATACACGCTAGATCCGCCCCAGAATGAAGTCGGCGTAGGGGATTACATAGATCGTGACGACGATCGAATCCACCGCCGAGGCTCGAGCGTAGATCGCCTCGCCAGCCTGGAGGATGATCGGCGTATCTATCAAGGTGGCCCCCTTCGCTCCAAGTGTTTTGTTGAAGATCAGAGAGAACTCGTCGCTCGGACTCGCGTCGGCTGGGACGTGTTGCGTGTACCACTGCTGCGTCGAGCCGCTGATATTCGTCGCCCACAATCCGACGACGACCATAGGCTGAGAGACGCACCGATAGACCTCGGAGTTCGTCGTGAGAAGAGAGCCGGGCGAGTATCTGTTCATGAGCAGGTCACGTCGAAGCGGATCAAGTGAGTGAAGGCGTATTTCCCCTCGCCGATCTTCGTCGCTTGGAAGATCGTTCCAGCGTCGTAGAGTCGAGGCGTCAGTTCAGTATCCGACCCCGTAATCGTCGGCTCGTTTTCGGAGGACGAGTTCAGATCTAAGGCGAACACGTCTTCGGACTGGACCGAGAAGGCCGCGTTCCCGTCCACGTCTGGCTCGGCCCTGAGAAGAGTCGCGGGATACTCGCGGACGCTCCTCGTGTTCGATCCGACCTGAATTTGAACGACGTTCGTCGTCCCGTTCTCGATCTGGACATAAAGCATCCCAGACGTAGGAGACTGAATCGGGAAGAGGACGCATCGAACGCCGCCCTCCTGGCTCTGAGTGTTCCCCGATCGCACGATCACCGCGAGAGCGAACCCCTCGACGAACGGATCCTCCGGCGGATCCTCTCGAGGGTTGTAGGGGAACAAGCCGAACTGTGAGCCACCGCCATCGGTCGCGACGCCGACCCGGAGCTGGGTATCGCCTTCGTCCGTCTGCGACTGCCCCGCCCAAGCCATCACGTTGTCTACGACCGTGATCTCCCACCAGTTGTACTTGTAGGCCCCGTCGTCGGTCTTGTAGGCACTTCTTTCGGCGTACACCGGGAAGACCGTGGACCGCGGATCGCCGATCCATCCGCCACCGCCCGCGGCATTCTGAACGAGAGGAAGAAGCAGGTCGAGCCGCTTCATCATCTCATTCATCGTGGTGAAGTCGAGCTTCCCGACTGCTCCATCGTAGAATCGCGGGAGGTCGGTCACGGTGAAAGGATCCGGTACTGGAGGTCAACGTTCGCGGTATTTGCTCGAGCGAACGGCGCGGCGTTTCCGAGGCGGCCCATCGAATACTCGCCGGGGAGTAGCTTCAGGAACGGATAGAAAGTCGAGGAGACCTGGAAGCCGATCTCGACGAAGTTCGTCTCGTCCAGGTTCCGGAAGAAGCAGACGCCGCCGACCGCGACATCAGTCACGCCGAGGGCTTCACCCTGAGCCGCGGTCCCCGAGTGGCTGATCTCCTGAACGCCGCCGTCTCCCTTGTTCGACGCGAGGTCGATCGAGATGGTTCCGGGGTTGTACTGCTCTCGGAAGTTCGTCGCCGAGACCGTAAGGCTCCCGGTCATGGTGATCTCGTCGGCCATCGTGGTCTCCTAGAAGTTGCGGATGTTCGAGCTGATGTTATTCAGGTCGAGTAGTTGCGTGAAGGGCTGGACGAAGTAGACCTCGTCGGCGTGTCCGTCGTTCGCCGTATCGACCACGATCCCGTTCTGGTCGATCAGCGGTTGCTGCTCTAGGTGGAAGAACTGGTCGTCTACAAACGAGTGGGCGATCGTGAAGACCGAGACGCCCGTCCGCCGGACACTCGCCCCACGATAGAGGACTCGACCGATGTCCGCTCCGAGGAACTTCCTCGAGTTCCTTGCGAACGTGAAGTTCGAGATATTCGCGAAGTCAACCAACGTGACGGTCTCGGTCAGGACGAGTTCCTGTCGCCGTCTCATGATGCTCGTCGGGATCCCTCCCGCATCGACTGGAGTCCCGCCGATGTCGGCGTCCGGGTCTGGGTCCCCTTGCAGCGGCGTGTTCGGTTCGGACCGCCACGCGAGCTGGAACTCGGTCCGGATCTCGCTGGACAGCTCGACATAGTTCACCTCGTTCGGGAGGACGGAAGGGAACGCATCTTCCGGAGCTGCTAGGAACTCCGTGGAAGTCATCTCGTAGGTCCAGGTTACGTCGTATACGCCCGACTGTCCTCCGACTGGTGTGATCGTGAAGTCCTTCGCGATCAGGCCAGGGATCGACGGGTAGCTCGATCCCTTGTCAGGGACCACCGTCGTCCCGACCGTCGTCCCGAACGCCTTGAAGACCAGAGCCGGGTCGGCGTAGTCGCTCGCGTAGAACTGCCGCGTCCCGGTCCCGCGTCCGCCGCTGGACTGGATCGAGCGGCTCTCGATCTTTTCGATGAACTCCGGCATCAGGCGAACCCTCCGACGCCAGTGACCATTCTGGCGGTGTTCTGGACTATCTGGGCGAGGAAGTCGCGGGACTCTCCGCTGAGCTTGTTCAGGATCTTCGAGTTGTCGAGCTGGGCCTTGACGCCAGTCGTAAACGAACCGCCCGCCGTGTCGAAAGTGCTGGTCATCCCTTGGATCGCTTTGAGCGCGCTCGCCCTCTGCTCGTCGATCTTCTTCTGGATCTCGCCCATCTTCTTCCGAGCCGCGGCCTCGTTCTCGGCGATCTCCTCCCGCCTCGCCTTCTCGGCCTTCGCCGCTTCTTTCCTCGCCTGCTCGACCTTCGCGAGTCCGCTCATCTGCGCAGCCAGGCGAAGGGCCTCGTCCTCCATCTGCTGCCTGAAGGCTTCCCGGTCTGCCTTCTTCTTCGCCTCGGCTGCTGATTCAGCCGCCTCGATCTCCTTCTTCTCCTTTTCTTCGACCTGCTCCAGAACCTGCATCCGTTGAAGACTGTTCAGTTCCCGCTGGAGGCGGATGTTCTCTTCGATCGCGGCGAGCTGTTCGTACTTCGTTTCCCTTGCCTTCTCATAGAGGCGATTCGCGTCTTCCTCTTCGAGCTTCAAGTCGTGGATCGCTTGAAGCCTTGCCATGTTCTCCTCGTCGAGAGCTTTGAGCCGCTGCCCCCGCTCGAGACTGATGAGCCTATCTCGCTCCTGGAAGACCTTGTTCGCGATGGCGAGTTCGCTCTGGCCCTGTAGCTTCGCCACCTGCTCGAAGAGACTGAGCTTCGCGCTCAGGTCCCCGATCGTCACGCCGAGATCATTCGCCGCTTGTTCTAGCTCGAAGACATTCTTCCGAGCGCGCTGGGCCTCGATCGAGGCATACTCCAGCGCGTCGCCGAACTCGTAGAATTTCGTGATGAGACCGCCGACGATCGGCAGGCTTGAGAGGGACGCCCGGACCTTCTCGGAGTCTCCTGAAAAGAGCGACATCGCGGCCCCGGCCAGGCCCACTCCGATTTCGAGAGCAGCCATCGAAGCCATGACCGCGGCGGCGGCGGTTGCGATCTTCCCGAGGCCCGCGGTCCCAGAGCTTCCCGCTTCGTCCATTTTGTCGGCGGTCTTCTCGGCTCCGGTCTGGGCCTTCTTGAAGGCTTTCTCCAGCTCATCCGTACGAGCCGTCATCTCGACTTCTAGGTTGAACTCGGCCATCTAGCGGTTCCTCATCTGGGCCTCGACGAATGCCCGGTGATCGTGGCCCCCCGTACTCTCGGAAGACGCTCCCGACTGGCGGCGATAGTGGGCGATCACCTGGAGCCCGTAGGCGTTGAAGTCATCGACGGGAAGATCGAGAGGACTGCCGACACCGGGAAGGGCGTGGGCGATATGAGCCGCCTCGCCATGCCAGTCCCGCCCCTCGTCTACCCCTTTCCCTCGGCCCCACCCTTCGACGCGGCCTTCGGCTTCAGCTCGTCGAGGTCGTACCCCAGACACCAGAGCGACGCCCTCGAGGCTTCCTCAGGGTTCATCGACTCGACCAGCTCCTCGCCGCCCACGACGGCGATCCCGATGATCGTCCGGCACCACCGGATCGAGAAGGGGAGCCGCATCAGGGCCATGACGCTCTCAGAAGCCTGTCGAGCCTCCCTGAGACGCTCGAGGCGTTCCGAGGACTCGATTCCCGCCTGATCCATGTCCTCGACGAGAGCGTCTCTCTCGGCCTTCCAGTGGATGGCCTGTAGCTCGATGATCTGATTCACCGTCAGGCGAGGGATCGAGACCTGGCCGTCCGGGCCGTCGTAGATGTAGGGCGTCATCGGGGCTCCTTTATTTCGTCACCACGCCGAAGGGCGTGGCCTGGAGGTCCCTGTGTACCTTCTCCGCCTCGACCCGGTCGAGGACCGACGAGTCGAGGATCTTCGCGTAGGTCTTCGCCCTACTGACGGCCTCGGCCTCGTCGATGCGACTCGGCGAGATACAGACCACCCGCTCGGATCCGTCGGTGAAGACCAGACGGATCCTCCAGACGAGCGAAGTCGGACGGATCAGTCCCTTCGCGGCCAGGCTGGCGGGAGACTCGATCAAGCGGTCTCATCCCACGCGATGGTCGGTCCGTCGGAATCGTTCATCTCGAAGTTGAACGTCACCGTCTGGGCTCCGTCCTGAGTCGAGGCGAACGCGACCGAGTTGAAGACCGCATCGAAGGCGAGCGTCGAGTCCGCCGGGGTGCCACCCTTTCCGAGGGTGAGCGTGACCGTGCCGCCGGTTGCACTCGAGGCGATCCCGAGAGGACTCGATCCGGATGCATTGTGGTACGGCGTACCGCCAGCGGACCCCGTGATGTCGAGGACGCCGGAAGCCTTTCGCCGGTTGCCCACGTCGCCGAAGCCGGTGACGATCTGAGTCGTCCGCGTGAGGGTCGCCGAGAACGTGTTCAGGACGGCCTTGTATCCGGTCGGGAGGCTGACGTCGCCGTCCGATCCGATGAGCATGGTGGACATTCTGGAATCTCCTAGGTCGCCGCGGAATTGTCGCGGCCTTCGATGATGAAAGTCGAATCGACGCGCAGATATTCGCCTTCGAGGGTCGGGGTTCCCCTTGAGCTGGCCCGGATCGTCGCCCGGTCGAAGTTCGGGAGGCCGGTAACGGTCTGGCCGTGGACCAGCTCGTGGACCTGAGCCTCGATCGTCGCCAGAGCATCGACCCCGGCTTCGGTCTTCCCGAAGAGCGAGACCTCGACCGTCGCCTGGACGAACGAGTTCCCGCCGAAGTAGTTCGTGACGCTCGATCCTGACACGTTGAAGACCAGCAGCGGAAGAGTCGACGACGCCGGAGCCTCGATCGCGAAGATCCGATCCCCGACCGAAGTCCGGACCGGGTTCGTACTGTCTCCGAGGTCCACCTTGAGGCGAGAATAGAAGGCTCGAGAGACGTCCAGGCTCATCGCATCGACCTCGATTCGTTCTGGATCCTCGACCTAATCTTCGGCCCTAGCTTACTGAACACGCGGCGAATGAAGGGCGTCGCGGACCTGATGCCCTTCGCCATGAAGGGCCGTTTCGGTGTTCCGAGTCCTAGCTCGTGCATCCTCGCGTATAAGACATCGGATCCAGCAGTGACGCGAAACGACGCCCCCTTCCTTTCTGCGGGCCTCGTCCGGAATGATCTCCGGAGGGTTCCCGTATCTACGCCGGGAGGCTTGGAGACTGGCGATGGTCTCCCGGTCCCCTTCGAGTCGTGAGTGAAGACGCTCCGGATGCCGATCGCGTTCTTCTTGAATGATCCGCCTGCCAGAGCCTCGGCCGATAGGTTCAGAGCCCGCGTGATCTCTTCGCCGAGAATCTTCGCGGCCTTCTTCGCGTCGATATTGTGACGGGCGTCGAATCCGCCGTTCTGCTTCTTTGTCATCCGAAGACCTCCACGGCCTCGACGATCGTGAAGCAGAGAGCGTCGGACGTGGTCCGCTCCTGAGGAATGCGGACCGAGGAGATCTCCCACGTCGTCGAGTCGTAGAGGATCCGATCCTTCACCGTGATCGTCGGCTTCCCGTCGAAGTAGATCGTCGCCCGCCGGGTCGATCGCTCGGCCCCACCCGAAACGTCGTCACTTACCGATCGAACCTGGACGAAGGCGTTCACGCTCGAGGTCGTTCCGAATGATTCCACACTGCCGCCCGAGGCGTCTATCGACCCGGTCGCCTTCGGCTTAATGACAAGCGATTTCCCGAACTTCGAGATCAGGCTCTGGACGGTCATCGGATCTCCCGATAATGGTCGAGCTTCGCGACCCTCTCCGCCAGCAGGTCGGCGATCGCCGCCTGGGTGTAGTTGTAGTCGCCGAGGCTCTCGGCCTGAAGCGTCCGATCCTGAAGTCGCTCCCGGAAGATGTCGCCCGCGACCTCGAGCCCCACCTGCTCGAGGTCGTCGGGGACAGTCTCGAACCCGGCGGTGTACTGAACGAAGACCGGGAAGAACCCGGACGGGAAGCGGTTCGCCTGAGCGTCGTCAGAACGAATCCCAGGGAAGCGGTCCGCGGTGATATGTATCCGACCACTCTCGAAATCCACCCGATACTCGGAGACGTTGTCCCGAGGGAACTCGAGCTGGGCGTCGGCGTCGATGACGCCGCGACCGCCGAAGCGGTAAAGGCTTCGGGTGTAGGCGTTCTTTGTGAGCGTCGCCGACCAGCCTGATACGGCCGAATTGATCTGGTTCACCAGGGCCGAAGTCGTCGCGTAGGAGGTCGCGGCCAGGGTGGCCGTCGTAGTCGTCCCGTCGCTCTCGACCTTGTAGAGGCGAAGGGTGAGGCCGTCGAAGCCGACGGTCGCGACCACGTCGCTCGAGGCCGTATCGCTCGAGACACTGAACGAAGTCTGAGAGCCGAAGGCGATCGTGTCGATCGAGACGATCGGGAACTCCTCGGTCCGGACGGTTCGATCACCTTCCGGCATCAGGAAGTCGAAGAAGGTCCGGGCCTTGAGTTTCCGGTCGCAGTGGCTCTCGATGATCGCCGTCGCTCGGTCGATACACTTCTCCAGGATTACGTCGTCGTCCGTGCCGCTGATCCCGAGGTAAGCCTTCAGATTCGCCAGAGATGTCAAAGCGTAGGTGCCGACTGCCATCAGTCGATCCTCGCCACTTCGCCGACGACGCTCGTGAAGGTGACCCCCTGCTCAGGAACCGCCCACGAAACACTTTCGGGGTTTGTCTCGTCGTAAGTGTCTGGAAGAAAGCCGAGGAACAACGCGCCGTATCTTGCGGTAGTGTCGCCGCCCACCGAGGTCAGCCGTCCGCTGCTGGTGAGATATGCACTTGAAAGCCTCGCGTTCCCGTATAAGACTCGGAGCTGGCCGTCGCCCGCCTTCGTACAGTCGCCGCCGTCGATCGTCTTATCTGATCCGGTGTTGAATTGAATCAGATTCGTCAAATTGTCAGAGTCTGGCCCATGTTCTAGTCCTTGCGTGGCTAGACGGGCCGCGGTCCCGGTGTATCCCATCACCATCACCACGTCTTCGAACTTAGTCAGCTCACAATCATTAGAGGAGAAGACTCCCGCCGACTGAGGCCGAGATGCTTGTTGGCATCTGAAGCCGAGATACTGCCGCATTTTTCAGCCTCCAAAGAACGGAATAGTCTTGATGATCGCTTCGCCGCCAGTGCCCGCACAATTCTCGTTCGTCATCGGAATCGAGCCGCCGTGCCTCAACGCGCAGACCGCAAAACAGGATACGTTCGTGTCGTCGCTGTCGGTGTCGAGGATGAACGAGATCCGCTGGTAGCGTCGCATCGGGAATTCGGTCCCGATCTTAATCGAAACGACCCGCATGTCCTTATCGACCGGAAGCGACGAAGTTGATCCGTTGGTGTTGAGCGTGGTCCCGGCGGAATACAAAGTCTGAGATCCGGACATGTCCGACTGATCTGATCCGGCGATGACGAGAGCATCGACCGATGCGTCGGTGTCATCAGTCACGTCGAAATTGATGAGCCAGCACGCCTCCAGATATCCGTCGGTGTCAATGGTGCTAGAAACACTGAGACCGTTTCCCGGATCACCGAGCGTGGCTAGGCGGAAGTTCCAGTTCTGTGATTCTCTCATTCATTGTTCCTAGCGAAAGAGAGGGCCGCCGCCAAAAGACGACGACCCCCCCGAAAGAAAGAAGTTCAGAGCCGAACCAGGGCGTCGATATCGGCCTCGGTCCCGGACAGAGAGCGAGCCGCCACCGTGTCGATGACCTCGCCGCCTCTGGAGGCGATCGCGAGACAGAAGACGCCGTTGGCCGTTCCGCCAGCGGTCACGACTGGCTTGATGAACCGCTCCCGCTTCTTCAGATCGACTTCAAAGACGACGATCCGGTCGTCATCGCTGGTTCCAGGCAAGACGGTCGAGGATCCGGCGATGTCCAGGCAAGCCGCGTTGCCGATAGTCGCCGCGTCGATGTCGGAGAACGAGCCTCCCGAGGTCGTCGCCTCGGAGAGCTTCAGAGCGGTGACGGCGGCGCCGATGTTGCCGAGACCGACGACCACCGTGAGGTAGTCATAGCCAAGGGTGTCGATCTCCTCGGCGGTGGTCGCTCCGGAGTTGGCGACCGGGTCGATGACCATCTGGTATCCGGTGTTTTGTGCGTGAATCATATTCGTGGTTTCCCGTAATAGGGGGCCGACCGAAGTCGGCCCCCGGAGTTCATCAGAAGAGGAGGCCGACGACGGGACCCGACTCGCTCGAGTCGCCCACGTCGTGGACGTTGATGTCGAACCGCTCGGTGCCACGGATCGCGAGTTCGTCCTGCTCGAAAGCGTTCAGGGCCGAGTCGCTGATCTGGACCTCGGTCTGGCGACGGTCGCCGAACGAAGCGGCCAGGCTGAGATCGCCGAAGAGCGCGCCGATCTTGTTCGCCGAGTAGGCGGACCGCATCACCTGAGTGAACTCGACCGGGTAGCCGAAGAGGGTCGGGGTCCCGGCGTAGCCGTCCTTAATCTCGCGGGCGGAGGTTCCACCGGCGGAGGTCAGAGCGGCCTCGAACATGCCGTGCCAGGTAGCCTTGTGCATGTAGAACTTCGCGTTCGGGGTGTCGGCGTAGGCGGGGAGGAGCCCCATCATCGCGCCGATGTTGTCGAGCGTGAGGTCGCCGAAGCCGGAGCCGAGGGCCGCGTCGTGATACATGACGCCGGTCGTTCCCGCTTCGATCTGGGTCACGACGCCATTGATGCCACCGAAGGTGGACGTACCATCTCCGGTGAACCCACACTCGTCTTCCTTCTTCGCGAGGGCGTAGGCGATCTCGCCCGCCACGTCGTCGGCGAGGTTCACGAAGGCGTCCTCGTTCAGCTCGTTCGAGATGGTGGTGAGGACCATCGCCTTCTTCGCGACAAGCAAGACCGACTCAAAGGTCTGGGTAGATTCGGTTCCGGCGGTGGCTTCTCCGACGAAGTTCGCGGTGAGGCCAGCCGATCGGCGAGGAACCCGGAGGGTATCGCTGGACATCGGACGGACTCGAGCGTTTCGACGGAAGACGCCGTACTGTTCGCGGAGCGAGATCAGCTCGTTCTCGAACTCTTCAGGAACGAGGAAGCCACCAGCGGAGTTCACGCCCTCGGTGTGGGCCTTGACCTCGATACCGTTCGCGTCGCAGAAGTTCAGGCTCTTCCGGTGGCCTCGAGAGGCGAGGAGCCAGTGACCGAACCGCATCGCCTTCGTGACGGCGTCGCCGGAGCTGTCGTCCTTGAAGTTCTTGAGCTTCGACCAGATCTTCGGGCGGTGAATGGCCGGGGCCATCTTCGTCGCCGGGGCGACGGCCTTCCGCCGGTTCAGGGTGATCGACTTCGGGGTCGCCTTGTCTTCCATGTCCTCGTCCTCGTCTGCCTTGTCGGCGGTTTCTTCGTTGTCTTCGACGGCCTTTTCTTCTTCGTCCTCAGCCATCTTCGGCATCAGAACGACTTCGACGTCCTCAGCGGAGAGAGGCTCGCCCTTTTCGTCCACGACGGCGACCTTCTCCATATAGAGGGCCTTCGCCTGGACGAATCCAGTCTCGCCGACCTGGTCGGCGATGTTCTGGAGGTCCTTCTGGACCTCCTCGATGTTCACGAATCGCATGATTTGTCCTCGGTTGAGTGTTCGGTGTGACGTTCTAGCTTCTGGCCCCACGATCCACCGCTCCAGCCCTTTCGGCTCCGCGTCCGGACCTCATCGAGGCGTACGGTCAGAGGGTCGAAAGACGGCCCCGTCGAGGGACCTGGATCTGGACGGTCCGAGGTGGCGGAGCGAAGTCGAGCCATCGTTCCGCGTCCTCGAGTGAGACGACGCCCTTCCGGACCGCGGAGACCAGAGCGGTCGCATTCGCCGGGAGCGGAGCGACCGAGACCTCGAGGAGCTTCCACTTCGAGTAGACCTGTCGGACGGTGTCGCCGTAGTCCTCCTGATCCTTCGCCGAAGCCTTCCGGACCCCGCCAGGGAGCGGGACGAAGCCGACGCTGATCCCCTTCACGATGCCCTGATCGACGAGGCTCTCGACGAACTCCGGGAAGTATGAGCCGTTGAAGCCTTCCGGCCGCTGGGCGAACTCGATCGAGGCGTCGATCTTCCCCTTCGCCCGCCGGATGTCGGTGATCTTCCCGATCGGCTGGGCATAGTCGTGATTATAAAACACGACCGGGTTCTTCTCATACTCGCCCGCGTCCATGCCCTGAGAGATCAGGACCTCGCCGTCGCGGTCGATCGTTTCGGTCGTGATGGTGGCGTCCACCTTGACGCCTTCCCCCTTCGAGACCATCGCCTCGAGCGTCTTCTTCAGCATTAGAGATCCTCCAGAACCGGCATGAAGTCGCACCGGCAGTTCGGGTGTACGATTCCCTGAGAGTCGAACGTCGGCGTGTACGTCCCGCCGTCCGTTCCTCGGATGGTCATCCCACCCCGGACCATCGGGGAGTCCACCCCGAGGGCCTTCCCGCCAGCCCCGAACGACTTCTCGACGGCCGAGCAGAACTCGCAGGCTCCCGGAGCCTTCAGGAACTGTTTCTCCTTCACGACTCCGGCTTCCTTCCAGGTGTCGATCTGGCCTTCGTGGTAGGCGTTCGCCGACTCGGTTCGGGCGATCGTCTCGGCCCGGTCGGCACTGAAGCCGTATCCGGTCCGAAGTCGTTCGATCTCCTTCCCGATCGAGAAGTCGCCCTCGATGCTCCCGATCGTTCGGTCCACGGTCGCGTCGATCACGCTCTCGACGATCAGGCCCGCCCGTTCGGCGATCGCCTTCTCGAGAGCCTCGGAGAGCTGAGGCGTCGAGATCTGAGTCCGTCCAGCTTGGCCGAGGATCTCGTTCACTCGAGCCGCTCCGACCGATCCGCCGCTGGCGGCAGCGGACTTGATCGCGGCGACGAGGTCGTCGAGCATCTTCCCTTTCGTCCCGACGAGGTCGGCGAGGATCGCCTGCATCGCGGCGTCGCCGCCTGCTGCCTTCTGGGGCGTCGGCTTGATCTCGCCGGACTCGAGGGCTCGGATCATGCGGCCCCGGACCTTCTCGAGTCCATCCTGAACGATCGCGGCGATCGCCATCGCGGGCGTCCGCTTCTCATCGCTTCGGATGTCGTCGTCGGCGTCGGGCTCGTCGGTCGCGGCCTTCGGCATCAGTCGGTCGAAGTCTGCCGCCAGGCCCTCGATCTCGAGTCGTTGGAACTTCGTAGCCTCCGGCCACTCGTAGACCTTCGCCGCGTGGTTCTTGCACTTGCATCCGGGCATTGACCAGTCGAGCCACTTCGCTTTCTTGTCTTCCTTCTTCGGGTGACCAGACGGGAGGAGGTCGTTGTCGCCGACGTACTTCGCGTCCTTCGGTCGCCCGTTGCGGACGAGGTAGAGGAAGGCGTTCACGCGAGCCATCGACCACTGCTGTCGGCTCATGCCGGGGCGGTGCGAGGTCGAGAAGGCTCCGGCCCCTCGCCGGTAGACCGCCTTCAGCATCCCGAGATCGACCTTCTTCCCCTTCTTGTCGCCGTGTTCTTCGTTATGTTCCTCGACCTTGTTCTTCAGGGCCTTCTCGGTCGCTTCGCTGATCTCGATCCCGCCGCGAGATCCAGACGCCGACCCTTCCGGGTTCTCGTCGGACCCTTCTCGCTGCTCGCTCGGCTTCGCGGGCGTCGATGAGACCCGGTCGCCCTCGGCCTTCTCTCGAGCCCCCTCGAGTTCCTCGAGCTTCCGGTCGGCCCACGCGGCCCCGGCCTCGTCCGGGTTCGCGGGATCGCCGCCCCAGAGCAGCCAGGCGACCACGCCCGCGGACGGGTACTCGTCGTGGCTCGGCTTCGCGGCGGGGGCGTCGAGGTCCACGCGGTGACGGCTGAAGAAGTTCGCCATCCGCCCGACGGTCTCCGGGCTGAGGTTCGATCGGTTCGAGATGTCCCTCGCCCGAGCGACGCCGACCTCGGTGCCGCCTCGTCCGTGTTCCTCTCGGAGACGAAGACCACGCTCGGCCAGCTCGGCCATCCCGGCGGTCGGCTTCAGGTCCACGTCGTCGAGGGCCTTCTCGTCCCCGTGTTCGAGGCCCGTCGCGTCGGTGTAGTCCTGCATGGCCTCGCAGGGCATGTAGAGGGTCCGCCCGTCCACCTCGTGGACGTGATGGCCCGAGCATCCCAGAACCGCCGCGACCGCCTCAGCTTCCTCCGGCGTCTCGTAGAGGTCGCCGGGCTGGCGGGTCATCGTCAGGACCTTTTTTTTCGGCCCTGCCTTCTCCTCGGCCTCGACCATCTTCTCGGCGACCGCTCGAGTGAACCCGGCGGCCTGGAGCAGCTTGACGACGGCGTAGCCGGTCAGGCGTCGTTCTCGAACCGACTCGAGCAGGGAGGACGCGAAGCCGAGATCCGGACCGGCGGCGTCGTTCAGCTCCTTCGGTTCTGGTTCGTCCATCGAGAGGAGTCCTGGTCCCGCCGGAGCAGCTCCGCCGAGAGGCTGGCCGCCAACGAGGAGCTGCTCGGCGAACTCGTTCTCGACGGGCTCTCGGCCCTCCTCGAGCCTCGCCTCGTTCGGTGTCCGCCAGCCGCCCGCGACGGCGGTCTGCCTTTCCTGTAGCTCGAAGGCCCGGTCGGTCGGGACCGGATTATCGTACGCGAGACAGTGGGTCTCCTCGAGCCCGAAGAGCGGGAGGAGGCTCTGGTTCAGTTCCTGCTCGTCCATTCGGCATAGAGGGAGGATCGTCCCTTCTCGCCACTGAGCGAAGCCGGTCTGAGCCGATGCGAGGTTCGGGTCGTTCGCCTTCAGCATTGAGACCGGGACGCCGAACACGGCGGCGATCTCCTCGACGATCTCCTCGCGACCCGCCAGGTCCTTCGGAGGGAAGTTCAACGGCGTGAACTGGACATCGCCGGTCACGGTGATGAACGAGCCATCCTTCCGCGAGCCCTTCAGGCGGTTCTCGACCTGCTGCTGGAATCGGTCGAGCTGGTCGCCGCTGGGCGTCCCCTTCACTACGACGGCGTAGTCGGGTCGGGCCTGGTTGGCGAAGGTCG
>Ga0208545_1000496_pt1 | contig 18406 bp, 18 predicted proteins | sample DEB08_DNA_12_FD_185498 | JGI IMG/M metagenome (GOLD analysis project Ga0208545, IMG submission 185498) | Aqueous microbial communities from the Delaware River and Bay under freshwater to marine salinity gradient to study organic matter... | ecosystem: Environmental > Aquatic > Marine > Coastal ... | reverse complement strand
GGGTACTTATCACACTGCAAGTATAATTCAAAAAATGATTGATTCTGTTCCTGATGGAAGTCTATTGGTATTAGACGAAGCTTATATTGAATTAGCCCCTCAAGGAACAGCACCTAAAATAGATATTTTAAACAAGAATGTTATTAGACTAAGAACGTTTTCTAAAGCTTATGGGCTGGCTGGAGCACGTGTTGGATATGCAATTGGTCATATGGATTTAATAAAATCATTCGATAAAATTCGGAATCATTTTGGTGTTAATACCATTGGCCAAAAGGCTGCTTTGGCTGCTTTAAAAGATCAGCAATATGTTGCAGAAGTTTGTAAATCTATTTCACTTGGTCGTGAAAGAATTAATCAGATTGCAATAGAAAATGGTTTAAAAACAATTCCTTCATCTACTAATTTTGTAGCAGTAGATTGTGGTAAGGATGGTAACTTTACCCGAAAAGTATTGGCTGAATTGGTTGGAATGGGTATATTCGTAAGAATGGCATTTGTAGCGCCACAAGATAGATGTTTAAGAGTTTCGATTGGTATACCAGAAGACATAGAGCTCTTTGCTAAAGCATTCCCATTAGCATTAGAAAATGCAAGAAAAAAATAACTTTACAGTATTCAAAATAATAGGTTTTAAAATTCAAATGTATGCCACTTATCTAATGGAATAATTATTCCGTTGGAATGCTGTAATTGGCGTAGTATGCTAATTTTTAAACGATTGAGAAATAGCTTTTTTATGGCAAAAAAAAATCAAAAAATTATGACAGCAAGATACGCATATAGTCGACTTTGGAGAGATTGGTTAAAGGAGCATTATGTTACTTTAGGTTTTACATTTATTTTAATGATAATTGTTGCTATTTCTGCTGCTGGTTATGCTAAATTTATACAAATTATAATTTCAGCATTTGAAGTCAACTCGGTCACAGTTATCTGGTGGGGCCCATTAGGGATTATTTCTTTAGCCTTGGCTAAGGGGTTGAGCCAGTATTTTCAAATAATATTACAAAACAGTGTTTTGTCCAGAATGCAAGCTAACCTACAATCTAAAATGTTCTCATGTTTAGTTAATATGGATTTAGCAAACCTTTTAGCAGAATCCCCAGCAGCTCTTGCGGCAAGATTTTCGGCTGATATTGAGCTAGCTAGAGCATCAACAACAGCTATATTAGGTTCCATTACTGCTATTTTAACAATATTTGCTACTTTTGCAGTTATGCTATCTATTGATTGGGCTTTAACTATAAGCTTAATTTTTATTTTTTTATTTGCATTTGGGCCTGTTGGGATTGTGGGGGCTAAAGTAAGAAAAATATCTGTTGATACACAAAAAGAAATTGCCAGTATGACTGAAACTGTGAACGAAGGTTTAGCAGGTATTAGAATGGTAAGAACTTATAGGTTAGAAAAAAAACTAACTGAAAGTGCTAATGCAACTTTTGAACGTTTGTTTAAACTTCGCATTGATTTAACAAAGTGGCAATCAAGTGTATCACCTTTGATGGAAATTCTAGGCGCAATTGCTATTGGTGCATTACTGCTCTTAGTCGCATTAAGAATGAAATCAGGTGCAGTTGATTTAGCAGGGTTTATCGGTTTACTTACTGCCCTTGGAGTAGCGACAAATCCAGCAAGAAAGCTTGGGGCATCATATGCTGCAGCACTACAAGGTATTGCTGCATTAGAAAGAATATATCAACTATTTGATACACCAAATAAAATTAAAGATGGTAATTTTGAGTTTTCCCCAGAAAAAAAATCAGAAGGTCATCTAAAATTTGACAATGTAAATTTTTTATATCCAGATGGTTATCAAGCACTTCATGATATTAATTTAGAAATTAAAGCTGGAAAGTCTTATGCATTTGTTGGTCGCTCTGGGGCAGGAAAATCTACAATTTTCAATTTATTGTCTAGATTATTTGATGCATCAAATGGAGTTATATTACTAGATGGGAGATCGCTTTCAGATTATAAAATTTCATCATTAAGAGATCAAATTTCTGTTGTTGGACAAGATAGTATTTTGCTGACAGGTACAGTTTTAGATAACATTGGTTTTGGGCGAGATAGTGCGAGTCGTGAGGATTGCTTAATCGCTGCAAAAGCTGCTGCTGCTGATATATTCATTTCAAATCTTGAAAATGGATATGATACAAAAATTGATCCATCTAAGATTAAATTTTCTGGTGGAGAACAGCAAAGATTATCAATTGCCCGTGCAATATTAAGAGATGCGCCAATTTTACTATTAGATGAACCAACCTCAGCGTTAGATGCGCAATCAGAAAATCAAATTCGTAAAGCATTAGACGAATTATCAAAAAATAGAACAACACTTATAATAGCTCACAGATTATCTACCATTTTAGATGCTGATCAAATAGTTGTAATGGACAAAGGACGAATTGTTGACCAAGGAACTCACAAAGAATTGCTTGAACGTGGTGGAATTTATTCAGAATTATTCAATTTACAATTCGATTTAAGCCCACAAAATAAAAATGAGAATAGAAAGAAGTCTTTTTCTGGAAGTAATAAAAACAATTGGACTAATCCACTGTTTAGGTTGTCTAAGTATTTAGGGCTTTAATTCTTTATTTGTATGACTTCGCTAATTTTTCAGGGTCAGCACCAAATTTAAACTTAAGAACTAAAATTATATTTTTAATACTTCTTTTTATCCATCCTTCGTTTTGATACTTACGAGCTGATGTTTTAACATCTATTGGTATTAATTGAAGCTTATGCTTGAGTAGTTTTGCTATCGAAACATCTTCCATTATTGGCAAATTTGGATATCCTCCAATTTCTTTGTAAAGTTTTTTTGAAATCAGTAAGCATTGGTCGCCATAAGGAAGTTTTAAATACTTTGACCTTAAGTTTGCACCAGCACTAATTATTTTTGCCTTTATGCTGGCATCATCAAAACTTAATTTACAGTATCCCGCATTTTTTCCAGTTTTAATGTGATTAAGAAAAGCATCTGTCCATCCACTTGGAAGCATGGTGTCAGAATGTATAAATAGGATCCATTCCCCCTTTGCTTGCATAGCGCCTCTATGAAGTTGTATTCCCCGACCTCTTTTTCCTTTTATTAGAATTGCACCAATTTCTTCACACATTTCATTTATAGCATCGGTAGAATTTCCATCTGAAATTATTAATTCTTTTATCAAACCAGTGGTTATACCTTCGGATAATGACATCAAAGTAGGTGCAATTGTTTTAGTAGAATTTAAGGTAGGTATGACAATAGATAAAAAAGCTGGCATTTATATTGGTAATCTCCAATGTTTATGGCTAAGTAAGTTTAAGTTATACTAAAATATAGATTGAGTTATCAACATGTATCCTGAAATTATAACAAACAGATCTATATTAAAGATATCTGGCAACGATACAGACAGTTTTTTACAAAGTTTAGTTACAAATGATATTTCACATGCAAAAGATGATTTGGTATATGCTGCACTTTTATCACCAAAGGGAAAGTACTTATTTGATTTCTTTATTTCCTCATACCCTGGAGGTTACTTAATAGATGTTTCGTCAGACCAAGCATATAAATTAATTCAGAGGCTAAACCTTTATAAATTGCGTGCAGATGTAAACATTGAAGAGACAAATATTAAGGTTGGAAGGGGATTAGAGCTAATCCCAGAAAACGCTCTTCAAGATCCTAGAAGCCATATGCTTGGTTGGAGAGTTTATGATCCAATCAAAACTCAAAGTGCAACTATAGATTGGGATAAAATTAGAGTCGAAAACTGCATACCTGAAACAGGAATAGAACTTATTGCTGATGAAACGTACATTTTAGAAGCAAATTTTGAAATTTTATCTGGGGTGGATTTTCGAAAAGGTTGTTACGTCGGGCAAGAAGTAACAGCTAGAATGAAGCACAAGACTGAATTGAAAAAAGGGTTTGTGACTGTTGAAATATCTGAAGTAGTTCCAGTTGGAACCACGATTATGTCTAATCAAAAGGTTGCTGGAATGGTTTTTACTCAATCAAAAGGAAAGGCAATTGCTTATCTAAGATTTGATAGGGTTTCCAATAATATGAAAGCTAACACTGCTGATATTATGTATCACGTACAAGTTTAGAAAATTTAGCATGGCCCTCGCCATTTGCTGCTATTAGTGTCCCAGTTTTCATGGGATCTCCATGTAAATTGATAGCTTCACATAAGCCTCCAGCTTCTTGAACTAACAATAAACCTGCAGCCATTTCCCAATATGTTAAGTCACGACACCATATCCCATCATTGCGACCAGCTGCTGTGTAGGCCAAATCAAGCCCTATAGCGCCTAGGCATCTAATTCCCCCAACACTTGGAGATATTCTTGCAAGGTCTTTTAGATGCGTAGCAATATCACCTTTGCTGCCAGATGGCATTTGAGTAGCAAATATCATCTGGTCTAAGGATGTGCGTCCTGAAACTCGAACACGTTGTTCATTTAACCAAGTTCCAGCACCTTTTTCTGCTAAAAATATTTCTTCAATAACTGGGCTTAAAACCACTGCTGCTACTATAGAACCTTTGTATTCAAGTGCTATTGATACTGACCAATGAGGGAGGCCATGGATAAAGTTATCAATCCCATCTAATGGGCGGACAATCCATCTGCGAGTAGGATCTTCGCCTTTTTTTTCTATACCGCCTGTTCCTACAAATCCATAATTAGGACGTGCTTCGAAAAGCATTTCTTGTAGAATTTCTTCTGCACGTTGATCTGCGCGCATTGCAAAATCATTAGGTCCTTTTTTTGAGACCTGCAATTTATCAACTTCTTTAAAATCGCGCATCATAGCACGACCAGCGACGCGAATTGCTTTTAACATTACATTAATATTTGCAGACCATTGAGCCATAGGTATAACCTTTGATATTCGGATTTTGAACCTATATGCTGAAGAAGTGCAGATACCAAGCAGAAAATTAAATTCTTTCACTTCTTGTTAATTCGATAAAATCTTTCATAAAGGGTGTTTCTGCTTCTGATTGCCTAACCGCGGCATAAAGTTTTCTACTTAATCCATTTTCAGTTACAGGTTTAGTAATAAAGTTATGTTTGTACTTTTGATCTTTTACTACCCAATCAGGTAATACAGAGACCCCACGTCCAGAAGCTACAAGTAGAATGATAACTGCGGTTAGTTCAGCCTGTCTAATCGCTGCGGGTTCTACATGAGCTGGAATTAATAATTGTGAAAAAATGTCTAGCCTATTTTTATCTACTGGATATGTGATTAAGGTTTGGTCGCGAAAGTCTTCAGCAGCTATAAAGTCTTTATTTGAGTAAGGATGATTTGTTGCACAAACAAATGTAGGAACATACTCAAAAAGGGGTTTAAATGTGATGCCTGCTATTTCTTCTGGATCAGATGATATTACAATATCAACTTCTTCACGTTGCAAGGCTGGCAATGCATCAAATGAAAGGCCCGGCTTAATATCTAGATCTATGTCAGGCCAGCTTTTGCGAAAATTCTCTAAAACTGGGAATAACCACTCAAAGCAAGCATGGCATTCAATTGCTATATGTAATCTTCCGCCCTGACCACTTATTACTCCAGCAAAATCATCTTCAAGTGCTGATACTTCTGGTAATATTTTTTCAGCTAATTCTAATAGCTTATGCCCGGCTTTTGATAATTTTAATGGTTTTGATCTTCTAAGAAATAATTCCATACCAACCTGGTCTTCCAGTGCTTTGACTTGGTGGGATAGTGCAGATTGTGAAATACATAAAATATCAGCTGCTCTGGCAAGTCCACCATATTCATGAATGGCTTTAATCGTTTTTAAATGACGAAATTCTATATACATGTAAAATCCAATATTAAATATTTTCATATTATTTATTAAAAATATGAATTTGATTCAAGTTAAATATTAGGTGATATAAGTACAAAAAAAGGTATTATTATGAACATCAACCATAAAGATTTTGAATTATCTTTTGAGATATTTCCACCGCGTGATTTAAATGCAAGTTTTAAACTTTGGCGAACAATCGAAGAGTTAGCGAAATTAACCCCTAAATTTATTTCAGTCACATATGGTGCAGGAGGATCTACTCGTGAACTATCTCAGACTGCTCTTTCTATAATTGCAAAAGAATACAAACTTGAGGTGGCCGGTCATCTAACGTGTATGGGCTCATCAAAAAAAGAAGTAATGAAAATTGCTGAGAAATATGCAGGCCTTGGAGCAAAAAGGATAGTGGCTCTTAGGGGTGATTTGCCTACCAAGAATAATGAAAGTAATATTAATAAAGATGTTTTCTCATCATCCATTGAATTAATAAGTGCACTGAAAAGTACTGGTAATTTTCAAATATCTGTTGCGGCTTATCCAAACATTCATCCTGAGGCTAAATCGGAGCAATCTGATTTAGATATGTTAAGGGCAAAATTTGATGCTGGGGCAGATAACGCTATAACCCAATTTTTCTTTGAGGCAGAAGATTTTTTAAGATTTCGTGATAAATGTAGATCTGTTGGAATTAATCAAAAAATTATCCCAGGCATTTTACCTATTGAAAATTGGGCAAAAACAAAAAAATTTACAAAACGTTGTGGTCTTGTTGCTCCAGAGTGGATGAATAAATCTTATGAAAACTGTCGAAATAAAGAAGAACAAACTTTACTATCTAAAGCTATTTGCACAGAAATTTGTGATGAATTAATACAAGAAGGTATAAATAGCCTACATTTTTATACATTAAATGATCCATATATGACACGTGAAGTGTGTAAGGCACTGGGGCGTAAATTTAATTCTTCATATTTGAGCTATGTTGCCTGAAATAAAAAATTTACGCGCGTTCAGAATATTCCATTGTTTCCGTATGAACGACAATATCTGTGTCCTGTTCAATAAACGGAGGAACCATTAATCTCAGGCCGTTATCTAAAACGGCTGGTTTAAAACTATTTGCAGCGGTTTGGCCTTTTACTACAGGCTCTGTTTCAACTACTTTGCAAATGACTTTAGTGGGAAGTGATGCGCTTAGTGCTTCTCTTTCGTGGTATTCAATTTTGATAATCATTCCATCCTGAAGTAAAGGTCTTCGTTCACCTAATATGTCAGAAGGTAGTTCAATTTGTTCAAATGTGTCATTATCCATAAAAACAAGCATCCCATCATTTTCATAAAGAAATTGTTGGTCTTTTTGTTCTAAACGAACCTTTTCTACTTTATCAGCTGAGCGAAAGCGTTCATTTAGCTTTGAGCCATTGCGTAAGTTTTTCATTTCAACTTGGGCAAATGCTCCTCCCTTACCTGGTTTAACATGGTCAATTTTAACAGCAATCCATAGTCCACCGTTGTGTTCTAGTATATTACCCATACGAATTTCGTTACCGTTGATTTTTGGCATTTGTTATCACCTTGATAGGTTGAAATAATATTTTTCTGACTTATATGGACAATATTATGCTACGACAAGGTAGTAAAAAAGTTTTCTAATATCATAGCTATGCGTAAATTGCATATAAGCTATGCGCAAAATGGGGTACCTAATTGTTTCAAAATGGTCATATTACAAAAACCATATATATTTAAACAATCAAAAGGACGGCGAGATGTTTGATTTCGTTGACGACACAGCATACACGAACGATCAAGGCAAAAGAGCTCAAAAACTTTTTGCTGCAGTAGTTCTTGCAGCACTAGATGATGCAATTGCTGATGACAAAAAATATGGCAATGGTGTAGAATCTATTGCAAGATGGGCACGCTCTAGAGATGGGCGGGAAGTTTTGATGTGTGCAGGCATTGAGCCTACAGAGCGTTGTGTAGCAGGAATGATGGGCTTCGTTGAAAAAGGCGTTCGTACATCTGTTGCCTTATCTCGCGAAGAAAGTGAAAGACAAGCTGCTGCCAAAGAAGCTGCTTAACTTCGTAAAATATTCATGCGCCTCCGGTTCTGGGGGCGTTTTTGCATTTAAAGTTCAATAATACAGAATGAATTTATTTTAGTGGATTTTCTTCGGTGCAAATTAAATCAAATATAAAAGCAGCTTTATATTCTTTAACTGCATTTGCTATTTATGCTACACATGATGTTTTTGTAAAAATATTAGGTGCGGATTACTCTGCTTTTCAGATTGTATTTTTTAATGTCTTATTCGGTATGCCATTGGTTGCCTTGATCATGATACAAGATTCTAGGCCAGGGACATTATTACCAGTTCACCCAATGTGGTCAGGAATTCGGACAATAGCAACAATGATGACAGGATTATTAGCTTTTTATTCGTTCTCTATTTTACCACTAGCTCAAGTTTATAGTATACTTTTTGCCATGCCTTTGCTGATTACAGTTTTAGCAATTCCCATTTTAGGCGAAAAGGTTGGATTTCACCGCTGGATTGCGGTTCTAGCTGGGCTTATAGGCGTTTTAGTTGTTCTTCGCCCTGATAATGTTCAATTAGGCTTTGGACATTTAGCTGCACTAGGAGCGGCGTTTAGTGGTGCTACTGCTTCTGTTATTATGAGAAAAATTGGTAAAGACGAAAGGCTAGTAGTTTTAATGATTTATCCTATGTTAATAACATTTTTCGTAATGGCAATTGCTTTACAATTTAACTACAGACCAATGCCCATTGAGGATATGAGAATTTCTTTTTTAATATCAATGCTTGGATTGATAGCAACTTTATTTGTAATTGCATCTTATAGAGAAGGTGAAGCTGCAATTGTTGCGCCAATGCAATACTCTCAAATAATCTGGGCGAGTATATTTGGATATTACTTATTTGGTGAGCAAATAAATAGTTCTATGATTATAGGAACGGTAATTATTATAGCGAGTGGACTTTATATAGTAATACGTGAAAGTGGCTCTAACTCCGAAAATACTCCTGTTTTACGTACTCGGTCAAGAGAATTGGGAAGTGGTTTGCGCGTTGGAGCAATGTTGCGTGCTATAAGAAAACGCTAGTTTTTTTTTCCTTTATTTTTTACACGCCGAGTAGGTTCTGCAGAAGTGGGATCTTCTGGCCAAGAATGGCGGGGATATTTTCCACGCATGTCTTTTCTAACATCTGCATACGATGTCAGCCAAAAATTAGGTAAATCAGACGTAGTTTGAACTATTCTCATTGCAGGAGATAATAATTCTATCAGCAAAGGTTTTTTATTCTCCCCAACTGTTGGATGTATCTTGAGACCGTAAAGCTCTTGTAGTCGTATTTTTATTTTTGGTTGATTTCCACTGTAATCAATTGCAACCTTTGTTCCTGTTGGTGCTATAATATAAGCTGGTGCAAATTTATTAAGATAATTTATTTGCTCCCATGTGAATAGACTATCAATTATATTACTCATATTAAGCTTTTCTAAATCTATCTTTGATCTTAATCCTAGCAGATGTGGTGAAAGCCACTCATCTAAAGTGTCTTCTAAATTTTTAAATGAACAATTTGGTAAAAATGAATTACTTTGATTTAAGGTATTCACTCGAGAAAGAAAAAGTTTATTAGCTTTAGTCCATGGTAAAATTTCCAAGCCTAATTCTTTAACTCCTTGAGATAGTGCTTTAGCAACCATTTCTGAATCACAACTTTTCCAATTATCTTGGCTAAGTATAAGTGAATGATAGGTTTTCTGTTTTAATGTTATAACTTTATATTCACGCTTTGACCATTCACATACTAGTTTCGTTTCTATTTGATCATGGAATAATTCAATAAAATCTTTTTCAGAAATTTCTATACCGAGTCTTAATTTTGCTTCTCTTTTGTCTCCATCAAGATTCAAAGCAACTATCATTTTAGCTGATGAAAGTGGATCTGAGGGATCAATAAATGCACCTTTACCACCTGATAATAAGAATTGTCCTCGATTTTGCCCTCGGGACAATCCTATTCTATCTGGATAAGCTAAAGCGACCATTTGAGCATGGCTTAATTCTAATTCTCCCTTTGGGCGTAATTTATTTGAAAGTTTTATGACATTTGAACTAGCTATTTTGTCAATTTTATAAGGGTTATTTTTTTCAAAACTATTAGGATTTTTAATAGCATCTATACGTAATTTGAAATTTATAGGCGCTTTTGGAGATAAAATATCCCTAGAATCGAGTAAAGCTACGGCTAAATTTGCATCACTTTTCCCTGATAGAAGAATACGAGCTAATCTAGGATGTGTTGGTTCTTGTGATATTTTTTGGCCTAATGTTGTTAATTTATAATCAATATTAAGTGCACCTAGATTTTTTAATAGTTTTTGTGCTGATTTAAAGTCTGATGGTTTTGGGTGTGTTAAAAAAGGTAATTTCTTTGAGTTAGTTACCCCCCATGCAGCCAATTCCATTACTAAAGGTGACAAATCACTGACTAATATTTCAGGGTCAGGGAAGGGCTTTAATCCTCCATCTTCACCTTTGGTCCAAAGTTTATAGCAAATTCCATCATTTATTCTTCCAGCTCTTCCCATTCTTTGTGCAGCTTCTGCTTTTGTAACTTTTTCTGTAACTAGTTCAGACATACCAGAATTAGGGTCAAATCTTGATCGTCTTGTTAGGCCACTATCAACAACTATTCTTATATCTTCTATAGTTAATGAAGTTTCAGCTATCGAAGTAGCTAATATTATTTTACGATTTTTACTTGGTAATATTGCTTTTTGTTGTTCTTCAAATGACATAGCTCCAAAAAGGGGGGAGATTTCATAACTTTTGTTTAATCGAGGTTCTAAAAAGTTATAAAGACGTTTGATTTCTCCAACACCAGGTAGAAACGCAAGAATACTTCCTTGATTAATTAGAAGAGCTTTTTCAATTAACTCTGCCATTGAATGTGTTAAATTAGCATTCCAGTTTTTATCTGTTTTCCATGGTTTTGATAGATAATGAGGGCAAACATCAAATGATTTTCCTGCTGATGTTATAATAGGTGCATTTCCCATTAGTTTAGCAACAGGTTCAGCATCCAATGTTGCAGACATGACAAGTAATGCTAAATCTTCTCGTATCTCAGAACTAATCTCCAAGCAGAGTGTCAAACCTAAATCTGCATTGAGTGATCTTTCATGGAATTCATCAAAAATTATACAGTCTATCCCATTTAATTCAGGGTCATTTTGTATCATTTTTATCAAGACGCCCTCAGTAACGACTTCAATGCGAGTAATTTTAGAGGTCCTGCTTTCCCCGCGCATTCTATAGCCTACTGTTTGACCTAATTGATCGCCATAATGTTTTGCCAACCTACTTGCGGCGGATCTAACGGCAAGGCGTCGAGGCTGCAGCATTATGATTTTTTTCTGATATAAATCAGAGTCTAATAATGCAACTGGTATTCGGGTGGTTTTTCCAGCCCCAGGAGGAGCTTGTAATACAGCATGATTGTATTTTTGCATAGAAATGATGAGTTCATCTAAAACGTCATCTATGGGTAGTTTTTTTTTAAATCCAATCATATCTGTGTTGATAGGGTAAAAAATAACAAGTGTTTACTTAAAAATATAAAAAGTGTGCAAAAAAATAAGAAAAAGTCTAATACAAGTACCGAATCCCTTGACGTTTGGATGGGACCAGCCTAAATACCGGCTCTGATATACATATGTTTTCTGGTACTTTTACTAGATAGCTCAAATCAAAGGATTAAAACATGTCACGACGCTGTGAACTTACGGGCAAAGGCCCGATGACTGGCAACAACGTTAGCCACGCTAAAAATCGTACGCGCCGCCGTTTCTTGCCAAATTTAAATGAAGTAACTTTAGCTAGTGACGTTTTAGGTCAAGCTTTTAAATTTAAAATTTCTGCTGCAGCACTACGTACAGTCGACCATAGAGGTGGATTAGATGCTTTTATGGCAAAGGCAAAAGATGCTGAACTGTCAGACAAAGCTCTAAAAGTTAAAAGAGATATAGCAAAAGCCGCAGCACCAGTCGCGTAAAAGTATTCTTTTCTATGATATAAATTACCCCGCTAAAAGTGGGGTTTTTTTTTAACAAATGAATATTGAGATTTTTTAAATGAGTAAACCCTATAGAAATCTGTTAATAATTATTTTAGCGATATTTGTAGCTGCTTGTGTTTTCTTTTTGTCGATATATGAAATACATGAAAATAAACTGCAAAATGAAAATCAAATAGGACACAAGAGTTTAAAAGTTAAGAATCTTTATGCTCGAGTTTCTAGTCCTTCTGCTAAATCAGGTGCAATATTTTTTATTATTGAAAATGGTACAGATATTGAACATCATTTAATTGGCGCCAGGGTCAACGTTGCCAAAAAAGCAGAATTACATACCCACTCAGTTGATAAAGGTGGTGTAATGTCGATGATAAAAATTGATGGTGGAATAAAACTACAGCCACAAAGCCGGGCGATATTTAAGCGTGGTGGAAACCATGTAATGATGATGGGACTTAAAAATGGCTTGCAAAATGGAGAGACTTTTTCACTTGATCTAATTTTTGATCATAAAACCCTAGAACTAGAAGTTTCTGTGGATAATGAAAAAAGTATTCAAAAGCATGAACATAAGATGAGTCATTAATATTTTAAACTATAACTGTTTGATTAGTCTTGCAGCTTCTTGACTAGGCTGAAATAAAACTGAACGATCTTCTCCAGGGAAAAACCTAGCTCTGCAAGCTGTTGGCATTGGGTTTGGCGAAAACATCAAAATATTTGGTCCTGTTTTTATTGTTTCACTTGCCCAACTTTCAAATAAAGCACGTTGTGCGGCTTTGCTTGAGCCATAATTACCAAAAAATTTATGCCCAGATACTTTGTCGTCAATATGGATAGCAGTACCAGATTTGGCTAAAAGTAAGCTTTCCATATTTGTTATTAATCTTCCTGTAGCAGTTATATTTATTGAAATTGTTTTTTCCCAATCTTTTTCTGAAATATGACTGACTGGTGATAAAGGAGAGGCGTGTATTGCACAGTGAACCCACAAGTGAAGACCTCCCCAACGTTTATGAATTGAAATACACATTCGTTTAACTGCTTCTTCATCAGTAATATCTAATGGTACAAGAGTAGCAGTTCCACCCTTTGATTGAATGCGATCATCTAAATCCTCTAGTGCGCCCGTTGTGCGAGCTACTGCTATTATATGGTAACCATTTTCTGCTAAAGCCTCAGACAATGCCGCACCAAATCCACGTGATGCTCCTGTAACTAAAGCAATTTTTTTCTTTTCTATGTTCATATTTATTCAGCTGCCATTTTAAAACCCTTTGCCAACTGATCTGATGGCGCAATCGGGTATTCTCCAGAAAAACATGCATCACAATAAGCTGGGTTTGAATTGTCTCTACCGCTTTCAATCCCACAGGCTCTATATAAGCCATCCATAGAAATAAATTTTAAACTTGCTACGTTTAAGTGTTGGCGCATTTCTTCTGCACTCATAGTTGCGGCTAATAGTTTTTCACGTTGAGGAGTGTCTACACCATAGAAACATGGCCATGCTGTAGGTGGTGACGCTATGCGAAAGTGCACCTCAGCAGCTCCTGCATCCAATACCATTTCTTTAATCTTACGACTTGTCGTTCCACGAACAACGCTATCGTCAACAAGAATAACACGCTTTCCTTCAATTAAAGCCCTGTTTACATTTAATTTTAATCGAACACCCATATTTCGTATTTGTTCAGTTGGTTCAATAAATGTACGTCCCATATATGAATTTCTTATTATTCCCATGCCGTAAGGTATTCCACTCTCATGGCTGAATCCTATTGCTGCTGGCGTCCCACTGTCAGGCACTGGGCACACTAAATCAGCATCAACAGGGCTTTCTTTAGCTAGCTCAATACCAATCTGGCGACGAGTCTCATAAATTGATTGCCCACCTAAAATACTATCTGGTCTGGAAAAATATACTTTTTCGAAAATGCACGGCCTTGGAGCAGTTCTCTCAAATGGGAAAGTGCTTTTTATACCATCTGGTCCAATTACAATCATTTCACCGGGTTCAATTTCTCTTATATGCTCTGCACCTACAATATCTAGAGCACAGGTTTCAGATGATAATACCCAACCTTCTCCTAATTTACCCAATACCAAAGGTCTAACACCTCTTGGATCTCTGACACCAATTAATTTTGTCCGTGTCATGGCAACAACTGAAAATGCCCCTTCTACTCGTGATAAAGCATCTTTTAGCCGATTAGTATGGTCTTTATGAATTGATCGAGCCATCAAGTGAATTATGCACTCGCTATCAGAAGAACTTTGAAAAATTGATCCTCGTTCAATTAGTTCTTTTCTGAGGCTTTCAGCATTGGTTAAGTTTCCATTATGCGCGATTGCGCAGCCACCCATTGCAAACTCCCCAAAGAATGGTTGAACATCTCGTATGGCTGTATGGCCTTTATTTCCAGCAGTTGAGTATCGAACATGACCTATAGCATTATGGCCAGGCAGTGTGCTCATAAGACTTTCTTTTGTGAAGTTATCGCGAACATATCCAAATCTACGAGCTGAATTGAAGCCATGTGTTTCTTCAAAAGCAACTATGCCACCAGCTTCTTGGCCACGGTGTTGAAGAGCATGTAATCCTAGGGCAACAAAATTAGCTGCATCTGAGACCCCATTTACTCCAAAAATTCCACATTCTTCTTTTAATTTATTATGGTCGAACGGATGAGATAAAAATGGCTTTGTATCAGACAGACGCATGGGTTGATTCCGTGATTTTTTACAGCTTATTATCGTATAGACTAGGACATGCTAACTGTCACGCCATCCTAGCTTAAAACTTAATAATATCTTTAAAATAATTTAATAAGCAAGATATGATGTTCGAGTATAATTTATTTGCAGCTTATTGTTAATTCTTCATATTTATTTTGCATCCAAGAAGTTAGGCTTGCTTGTCCAGCATCACCGTCCTGTTCAATTACATTTTGAATATAAGTTTCTGAACCTGCTAATATTTTTTTAGTTTGTGAATTTTCTATTATGTTTAAATCGGCACCAATAAAATTATAGACTACCAATGCTACTAAAATAAGTATTAAGCCTCGTAGTGCTCCGAATAAAAAACCAAGACTTTGGTCAAAGCTACCCAGAACTGATCGTTGGATTAATCCTGAGAATAATGGTGTAAAAATTGCAACGATAGCCAATGTTAATGCAAATACTGCCGCAAAAGCTGCAATAATTGAAAGTTCACATCGCGTTCCTACAATATCACTTATAATTGGAATTTCTCTCACCAATGGCTCAACACTTGGTGCAAATACAAATGCAGAAATCGCCGCTGCTATCCAACCTGCAATTGATAAAAGTTCTCTTACTAAACCACGAGAGTATGCCAGAATGGCTGAAATTAATAGAATGGCGGCAGATCCACCGTCTACCAGTGTAAAACTATCCATATCTAATCCTTCTATTCTTCATCAATACTGCCAAAATGGTTTTCAACAAATATATCTATTGAATCATACTTTACTACAGTCATTCCTGATTCTGAAGATAACTTCATCCTAGATGGTGCAAAAGCACTTAAAAAACCTAGTTTTTTTGCCTCTTTTAGTCTATTTTCAGCCTGGGAAATTGGTCTTAATGCTCCAGATAAGCTTATTTCGCCAAAAATCACTGTGTCGGATGGAATTGGGATGTCTTGTCTAGCTGATATTAAGGCTGCGGCAACTGCTAAATCAGCTGCAGGTTCTGAAATTCTAAGACCACCAGCAATATTCAAATATACGTCTTTACCAGCAAAACTAATGCCACACCTAGCTTCCAAGACTGCCAATACCATTGATAGTCTGGAACCATCCCAGCCAACCACAGTTCGTCTTGGAGTTGCCAATGGCGATGGCGCAACCAAAGCTTGAATTTCAACTAAAAGAGGACGTGTACCCTCAATGCCTGCAAAAACTACAGAGCCTGTTGTTTTAACATCGCGCTCTGATAAAAATAGTTCAGAAGGATTATTTACTTGCTCTAATCCTCTACCAGTCATTTCAAAGACACCAATTTCATCAGATGGTCCAAACCGATTTTTTACAGCGCGTAATATTCTAAATTGATGTCCTCTTTCACCTTCAAAGTGTAATACTGTATCGACCATGTGTTCAACAACACGTGGCCCAGCTATTTGCCCGTCTTTAGTAACATGGCCAACTAAAATTATTGCAACACCTTTACGTTTTGCAAAAGTGGTTAGTTCATGAGCAGTAGCACGAACTTGGCTAACTGAACCTGGTGAGCTATCAACATGATCTGCCCACATAGTTTGTATAGAATCTATAATTGCTAAATCTGGTGTCTCTTCTTCGAGAGTAGTTAATATGTCACGTAAATTAGTTTCGGTAGCTAATTTTACAGAAGCATCTGTTAAATTTAAACGTTGAGCTCTCATTCTAATTTGGCTGCTTGCTTCTTCCCCAGATATGTAAATAACTTTTTTATTTGTTCGTGCAAACTCTGCTGCAGCTTGAAGTAATAAAGTTGATTTCCCGATTCCTGGATCGCCAGATACTAATATTGCACTTGCTGGAACTAATCCACCTCCTAGCACTCGGTCAAATTCATTTATACCTATAGTACTCCGTTTTAGTGGAGCGTCTACTGTCGTCAGATCTCCTAATGTTATTTTTCGTCCTTTATTTGCTCCAAGAGTTTTTCCTTTCGGACCAGAAGCAAGAGGAGCTTCTTCTTTAATGGAATTCCATTCTCCACATGAATCGCATTTACCTGCCCACTTTTTATGAGCTGTATTACAATTCATGCATGTATAATTTAATGTTGATTTAACCATATCACTTTGTGCCTTACACTTTAGCTAAGGGCAAGTGGTGCTTTAATTATTTTGTATTAGACTGAAGAAAACATGCTACTAACGAACAGCTTCAATTGGGCCTTCAGCATTACCATTTAAAAATTGGTTTAAGTATGGATTTTGAGATTTTTCCAAATCACCAATTACGCCCGACCATTGTACTAAACCATCATGAAGCATTATTACTTTATCTGCTATTGCCCTGACTGAACTCATGTCATGAGTAATAGTCATAGCAGTTGCACCCATTTCAACAACAATTTCGCGTATCAATTCATTAATAACACCAGACATAATTGGATCTAAACCTGTCGTAGGCTCATCAAAAAAAATAATTCCAGGATTTGCTGCTATGGCTCTCGCTAAACCAACCCGTTTTTGCATACCCCCAGATAACTCAGCTGGATATTTTTCAGCCACATCAGGCGATAATCCAACTCTTCTTAACTTTTCAACCGCAATATCTTTTGCTTGCTTTTCGGACATTTTATTTGACCCTTGCAATAGTCTAAACGCAACATTTTTCCAAACTGTTAAACTGTCAAATAATGCTGCATTTTGAAATAACATCCCAAAACTTGATAAAAATAAATTTCTATCAAGTTTTGTTGTATCCTGCCCATTTATAAAAATTTTGCCATTATCAGGTTTTTCTAACCCTAATATACATTTTAATAATACTGATTTACCAGTGCCTGACCCACCAATAATAACCATGCTTTCACCTTTTTCTATTTGCATGTTAACACCTCTAAGTACTGTATTTTCAGTAAATCTTTTATGTAAATTTTGCACCATAATCATTAGAAAAATGCCTCAGTTAAAATATAGTTAGCCGCTAAAATCATTACACTGGCTGACACGACTGCATTTATTGTAGCTTTGCCCACTCCTTGTGCTCCTCTGCCTGAATTGTATCCATGGTAACAACCCATTAATGCAATGATAAACCCAAACACCGCAGCTTTTGCCAATCCACTTGTCACATCCCCCAGTTCCATAAAATCAACAGTATTTTTTAAATAATTGTTTGAATTGAAGCCTAACCTACCAGTTCCAACTAGATATCCCCCTAATATGCCAATTGTATCACCAACTGCCACTAATACAGGCATTGCAATGGTTGCAGCTAGCAAACGAGGCGCTACAAGATATTTCATAGGATTGGTGGATAATGTTACTAAGGCATCTATTTGTTCAGTAACACGCATTGTTCCTAATTCGGCAGCAATTGATGATGAAACCCTTCCAGCTACCATTAGACCTCCTAAGACTGGACCTAATTCCCTTACCATTCCTATAGCAACTATTGATGGAACTACGCTTTCAGCACTAAAACGAGCTCCTCCTGAGTAAATTTGCAATGCCAAAGCTGCACCTGTAAATAGTGCAGTTAGTCCAACAACGGGCAAACTGTAAAAGCCAATTTGCATAAATTGTGAAAATAATTCTTTACCATAAAATGGTGGGCGAAAAATGTGAGATATGGAACTACATGCAAAAATTACAATACGTCCAATAGTTGAGCAAAAATCTAAAACTGAGGCTCCAATGGATCTTAATAATTTGTTAAATGTATTCATTTTATCCACTTATATATTCACGGACATATCTTTGCCCTAAACTTG
>Ga0208545_1000495_pt1 | contig 18416 bp, 18 predicted proteins | sample DEB08_DNA_12_FD_185498 | JGI IMG/M metagenome (GOLD analysis project Ga0208545, IMG submission 185498) | Aqueous microbial communities from the Delaware River and Bay under freshwater to marine salinity gradient to study organic matter... | ecosystem: Environmental > Aquatic > Marine > Coastal ... | reverse complement strand
GGGTTAACCGATGACTGCACGCAGATGTATCTATTTTTTCTCATTGCTCTATGTGTTTCTGTATCATGTGTTCAATCATTCCGTAGTCAACCGGGAAAAGTGTGTCATCAATTGCGTAAAGCTGTATCATGTTCTCACGTTCACCATCGTGCTGGCACAGAAAAACGCTCATGATTGTGATGATTGGATTGCTTGGCGGTTCGTCATAACTCCCGTCAACACCGGGGTCGTATTCAAAAGCAACATCTAGTTCCGTGTTGTTGCCGAGTTCAATTACAAATGTTTCCATGTGGGGGAAATAAAGCCCCGACCGTAGCCGGGGCGTTTGGGTTAAACTGTTGCAGCTGCTCTCCAAGCTTTTTTGCCTGCTTCGCTGTGTCGAGCTATAAGCAAATTCAATCGCTCGTTAGCTTTTTCCAATACAGGATCTAAAGACCTGTTCGCGTTCAAGTCTTTGCGCAAATCAGAGCAAATCTGTGCTTGCGCTTTGCAATCGTCAAGGGCTATGCGCGCTTGGCGCTGGAGTGAGGTAAGTGTTTCCATGCCCCAAAGATACGCAACTTATTTCGTTACGCAACTATTTTCGTAGATAAAAATGAAAGTTTTTTCTCTTTCCCTGTGTTTGCTGACGTTTTAGGGCACAAAAAAAACGGCCCCCACGTTTGGGAGCCGCTTAAACAAGAAACAAACAAGTCAAGCGGAAGGAAAACCGCCCTTCATGAAAGGTCTAAGATACTATTTTTTGGCTTCCTCTTTGGATGCCTTGCGCTTTTTTCTGCGGTCGCTCACAATGGCGTTGATTAGAACATCAATCCATCCGAAAACCTTGTTATCGACATTGGTTGGCGTGAGATTCACGATAATTTTGGCGAAAGCCATAACCCCTAACAAAATCTCAGCCCAGTACGTTTGTATTAATTCACCCATGGTTAAATATTTGGGTGCAAGGTATTACAGCGGCATTAAACAGTTAATCGCCGTGTGTCCGCCTATAACAACGCCGCACGCTATTTGCTGCGACTTAAACGCTTTCGCATAACTCATAGCCAAGCTATCACGGTCAACGCCACATCCGATTTGCATGGAAAACGTGATTTTTGAGCCAGAATTATATTCGACATAACATTGAGTATGGATGTGACCTTGAACCGTGCTTTGCATATCGTTTTTGCATTTGGTGCGTGCGCTGCCTCCCTCACCATGCACGAACTGCACCCCGTCATATACAATACGCTCTACCCAATTCCATGTGGGAGTGCCTAGAACTTCGTTATATGATTTCAGCCACTTTTGAGGAACTCCGGCCTTTACTAGCTTCCTTGCAATTATCCGGTCGTGGTTTCCAATTACAATATCAGCCATGGGAAACACTTCAAACCATTGTTGCACCTTTTCAATTGCAAAATCTAGTTCGTCCTGGCCTGAAGGCAATTCTGCCGGTGTTTCATGAAACGACGCAAATGCGTTATCAATAATATCACCGATGAACAGAACTTGGTTGCAGTTAAATCGGTCGTATGTGTCAATGCAATGCTGCAAATAACCTGTCTTACAAAAAGGCTCATGCAAATCCCCTATCACAAGTAAACGGCGTTCTTTTACGCGCAGGCTTTCCAAGGCCTTCAATTGTTGGGGCGTTACGCGTGGCCGGTGTTGCATCAGTTATAAAGCCATATAACGTCCTCGCTGTGTTCAGCATCATAACTGTTATCCGCGTGGATGAAGGTGGGCGAAACGCCTATGCGATTGATGCCGGACTCTAAAAGCGCTCCAATAATGTAGCACCGTGACCGGGAGTCGGTGCAATGGATGTCCGCCGCGCAACCCGTCAAATGCGCGCTGTTCTTTTTTCCTCCTGCGCTTTTGTTGTTTGCCTCACATCGTAGGCCGCTGTTCACTACAAATGGAATTCCTGACAGTTCCCGCGCATGGTCGAGCATCTGTAAAAAATCGTCGTCCATCATGTCTTCGCCCCGCGTTTCACCGTTGCGTTTGCACGTTCTACACTTACAATCGAATTCGCTGTAATTAAAGTGCTTCATAGATTATAAAGGTAGCCATTATTCCAATTAGCAGATCCGCGACATCAGCGCGGCCATAGTGATGCGCCTTGTATACGATGTTCGCGCCAACGGTTATAAGGATAAGCCAGGCCATTATTCTTTTTCCATTTTAGCGAGCATAATTTCAATCTTGTGGATGCTGACAAGTAACTCTTTTGCGATTTGCTTAAATTCGTCCTGTGTTATTTCCAACTGCATAACCCTGCTTTTTAAACGGGCAACCGTGCTGTTGAGGTTAACCCAAACGCCCACAATACCTGCAATTACCGGCAAAAGTGCCGCCCATATTTCCCAGTTCATCACTTCTCTTTTTTCTGGATTATATACCATTGTCCAGCGTGGCACAAGATAGTGATTCCATCGTACGCTCGGTCAAAATCATAAGACGCTGCGCCGTCAATTGTTACGCCGGTATCTGTTGCGAACGGAAATAAGCGCACGTAAGTGTTTGCGCTAATGGTGTCGTCAGAATGAAAGCCAATTATTCGGCCCTGGTTGCCTGTCACAGTTGGTAAAAATATTCGGCTCATTCCGTTTGATCCGGCCCAAAAGTTAAAAATTTGGCTTTCGCTTCCTAGTATGTCGTATGTCGCCATAGCAACATTCCTGATGGCCGTCACCGTGTTAAATTCAGGAAGTTCACCGCCCTGCATTTGGCGCAGAACTAAACCCAAATCGCCGCCGCTGTTGTCTAGGTTGCTCGCAAAAATCATTTCTACCGTGTCTTCGTCATTGCTAGCAGGTTCTGCTAGTGCAGAAACGCCGGTGGCATCATAGCCCAATTTCCAGCGTTGAATACTTGTTTGGCGGTTGTTCATCGTTACGCTCGATTCAAATGGCGCGTAATATTCTGCACCCTCTTTAATCGTTTGCCACATATGAAACGTGCGGCCGTAGATGCCGCCCTTTCGAACGCGCAACGGATATTGTCCGCTGCTAAGTATTTCAGTAACTCCTAAACGGTGCAGCGGCAAAGGTGCTGAGGTTTGCGAACTTGTATAGGTATTTGGATAACCTGCAAGCCCAAAAGTGCCGTAATTGACCTGGCCAACGCTGCCTTCAATTTGCCCCTGTGGATCGCCGTGCAGCACTTCGCCTTGGTCGATTTCTACCAAATTATTTAACGTCGTGCTGGATGTGTAAACTACTTGATCGCCTAATAAACCGTCGTCACCCGTTAAAAGCAAATGCGAAATCAAAATAAGTTCATCACCGGTATAGTTGGCGGTTATATCCGTGCCTGGAGGTTGAATGATCCGCACCTGTATAGTAACGTCAACACCTATTTCCGTACTTGGTAAATTCGTCGTTTCAAAACCATACGTTACCGCAGTATCTAAACCGTCCGCAATTTGAAAAGTGGCAACGGTTTGCGTGTGTTCTGTCGCCGTTCCTTGCCAACCATTATTGCCGTAATACCTTCCTCCGGCCTTCAAGGTTGTTTGTATCTGAACTTCACAAAGGTTAAACGGGTTCACGTTTGCGGTCTGTGCGTCTAATTGTATTTGAACGCTCCCACTTGTTTGGAATTTAATACCGGCTAAGTAAGTCCGATCCGTATCTGCAAAAGTCAAGTTATCGCCCGTCGTTATACCTGTCGTATAAAGGTCGTACAGATATTGATTACCATCATGACGGCGTGAACGATGCACACGTTTTAAAGGCGGCAAATGCGTAATCATTGCACCGCTTAACTTGGTGAAAGTCGTATCAATTTCGCTAATGTATAAGTCATCAATTTCGGCGGCCTGTGCCGTTGTCAATGCAATGGGCACGCTGGCTTTTGTTTGTTGCTTTACGCTGCCTGTAATTGTTTCACCGTCAGCAGCACGCAGATACGCGTTGTTAGGCCAAAACCACCAATAGCCCTGCGATTGGAAAAGCCGGCAATTTAAACTGATGCAAATGCTTTCGAGTATTTTAAAGCTATCGTATCCGCGCGCCTCTTCAACGAAAGGCGTGTTATCGTTTGTCAGCGGCGGACTCACCAATACTTCATTCAGCCAATCAGAGCCGGTGTAACCGCTAGAAACAATATCGTTTACGTACCTTAAAAATGGCGCATCCGTCGCAAAGAAATTCGTGGTGCGTGTTTGGTTCAGCACGTTTAAAATCACATCCACGCAAGGTATTACATCCGTCAATCCTCCTGTCGTAGAAATGAAACGTTTATTGGTAAGGTTGCCAAGGTCGTCCGTTGCTACAAAGGTTACGGCGTTGGGCTGTGGTGCGTCTTCCTGCTCTACCTGTTCCGCTGCTAAGATGCCACACCAAAAAAGCGTGTCAACTCCATCCGGATCGTATCGAATTTCAACCTGCATTCTGCCTTCCTCAGATGCCGGCAAAATATCGTTTAAAAACGTTTCAAAATTGGATTCGGCGTTGAACATTATAAAGTTCACGCTGCTACCTATAATACCTTGGTATCGGTTTTCATTGTCGCCGCTATAACTCAAAGTAAAACCGTCCGCGCCTAAATTGTTTTCATAGGCTGTACCGTTGTATGCCGTGTCATGTAGGTTGACGCGCCAGGTGTCGCCTTTGTCGTCTTGGAACTCGCCGTAAAATCTAAGTGTCGCCATTTTTAGAAGCCTCTAACACGGTTTCGGTCTATGCTGCTCAATTCACTACTCAACAAAATATCTTTCCCGGAAATCTTCCCTGTGACAACTACATTTTGCCCGCCTCCCATCATGTTCTGCAATTTACTTAAAGGCGCTATTACTTCCGGGTCGGCACTTGCGCCACGGTTGTCGCCGACGAGCGCTAAACTAGGCCCAAAAGCTAACCCGCCTTCAGCAAGCGCAGGTATACCGCCTTCCATTTTGCTTTGCATACCTTGAATGACTGCGCCGGCGGCAACTAACGCCACACCAGCGGCAATTGCTAACGGTGGATTAGCAACTAACGCTTTGTAAAATGCCGACGCCGCTACACCCGCCGCAATAAACTGTTGCCCCAAGTCCATTAAGAAACCGCCCAGCCCTGCCATTGCCTGCGCGAATACGTCACTGATTCCCATCGTGCCCGCAATAAGCCCGCCAATTGCAACCCCCATACCAACTAAAGCGCCTTCGACTTGCCGGCTAAAGTCGATCGTCATTGCAAACTCTTTATTGACGTCCTTCATACCGTCGGCCAATTCTGTGGCGGCTGTACTGCTTTTTTTAATCATTTTAGGGCTGGCAACTCCTGTGCTAATTTGACCGGGGGCTAACGGTTGAACTTTTCCGCGCGGGCCTTCGTCCGTGGCTGTACTACCTCCGCCCGTGGTGCTATTAAACATCGTGAGCACTCCGCCCAAAGTAGAAAGTGCCTGATCTACAGCTTCATTGCTGATTAGTTCGATTGGTTTTTTTTGCAGTTCTTTATCAATACCTTCACGAATTGAACTGGCGGTTTCGGTCACTACATCAGCAATTCCAGCCCACTGATCTGTAAAAGTTTTTCCAAACGATTTCGCAGCCCCTTTCAGATCTCCCTTTAGTAACTTCATGAAAGCCTCAGACAAATTTTTGATCTGACCCGCAGCAATCGAAATAACTTTTGAAATTATTTTGAAAGACTGGATAAACATGGTTTTTACATAGCCCACCAAAATCCGCACCGCGTCGCTCTCGTTGTATAGCGTTATAAAGTAATTAATTACGTCGGTAATGTATGGCGCTATAACGTCCGAAAATTTCACTACGGCAATACCTAAGCCAACCACAGCAAGAACCACTAGACCAATTGGCCCTGTGAGCGCGGTTAACCCTGCAATAATACCGGGCAAAATTACCATTAGCGGCCCAAGCGATGCAACAATTGCAGCACCGGCAACAATGTATTTTTTTGTTTTATCGCTTAGCGATGTGAACGCGTTTGCAGCCCTGGAGACGATACCGGCCAAATCCGTCATAACGGGAGCAAGTGCAGATCCAATTTCGATTTGCGCGCCTTCGATTGCCGACTGCATGCGCTTCATTGCGCCCTCTGCTGTGTCGTCCATAGTCGCGGCCATGTCTGCCGCAGCGCCTTTACTTTGCTTTAGTGAATTGGTCAAGCCATCCACGTCGGTCATGCCCTCCTTTAAAATCAGAAAAGAACTTGACGCACTCCGGCCAACCTCATCCTTTGCGTCGGCTAAGTTTATAACCTCGTCGGCTGTTTTCTGCATCGCCGTACCAAAGTCCAAACCTGTCCCGGCAACCTCTTGCAAGATCCGACGCAAAGACGTGCCGGCCTGGCTTCCTTTAATACCGTTGTTTGCAAGTTGCCCAAGCATCGCCGTGGCTTCCTCCAACGAAACGCCGGCGGCCTTGGCAACCGGTGCAACGTACTTCATCGAGTCCTGGAAGCTGTCAAGGTCGAGCGCCGAAGAACTAAACGCGGCGGCCATTACATCCGTTACTTTACCCGTTTGGCTTGCGTCCATACCAAACGCGCGTAAAGTTGCTCCGGCAACCTCAGCAGATTGCGCAAGGTCTGATCCGGTAGCTTGCGCAAGGTTAAGCGTGGCCTGTGTTACCTGAGTAATTTCGCCGGCCGAAAATCCTAGCTTTGCATACTCCAGTTGTAACGCGCTAACCTCTGAAGCCGTGAACCGTGTAGACGCTCCGAGTTGTTTGGCGTTACCCTCCAGGCTTTTAAACTCCTGACCGGTTGCACCGGATACGGCCTTTACTTTGGCCATTGACTGTTCAAAGTCGGCGGCAATTTTAAACGATGTCGCACCGATCGCCGCAAGTGGCGCAGTAAGTCCCATGCTTAGACCACGGCCTAACTTTTTGGTGTTCCTGCCAAAGTTCCGCATCTTGGACATTGACTGCCCTAGCTTTTTATCAAATTGACTGGTCTTTGCACCAATCGTGACAATGAGATCATTTAGTTTTGCCATCCGTCGCGTTGTTCAATTACTTCAAAAAGTTCTTCCTTCGTCATCTTGCTACCCTTTAACGGCGTGCGCTCCCAAGGAAAAACCGCTAAATCTTTCGGTTTCAAGTTACGTCCTTTTTTTAGGTGGGGTTGCATTATGATCACTCCTAACCACCGGGCGCGCTCCCATTCTGCACGCTGTTGGATTTCATCGTTTTCGCTTTTGGCTTCACTTGCCGCGCCTATTTCGCCAAACGTCATTGACCAAAACGCAGAAGGGGACAGGCCAAGTAAGCCCATCCCCGTCTTTATAACGTCGCGCCATGTTAGCACTTGACTTTCGCCTAGGCTTTTTTTTGGTCGCCGTATTCGCCTAACGCTTCAAAGCATTGCGTTACGTGTGCTAGTGTTATGTGGTTTTCGAATTCCTCCAGGGTCATATTAAAGTCCTGGCCTTCAAAATCACTTCCACATTCCACACCTACAAAGCAAAGAAACGAACACGCATCTGCGCTCAATTTAGAAGGATCAGATAAAGCAAAAACGTTCACTTTCGTTTTTCGTTCAAACTTTTTCAGCGCCTTCATTGAAAAGCGTACCGGGTAATCAATTCCGTTAATTTCAATCATTTAGATTGTGGCTGGTGTTACTACTCCGGTCAATTCAAAACTGGCGCTATACGTCGCTGTGTCTTCCGTGCCGCCTGACTGCTCCAATGACGTTAAAAAACCGCTGGCCGTGTAAGACTGATCACCGGTTAATTCATTGCTAAATTTCAACGTTAACGCGGTTCTGTTTGTCCATGCTGCCACCAGGTCTACTGTGTCGGTGTTGCTGCTTTGGTAATCGATCAAACCATTGCAAGACATTGATCCACTACGCAAACCTGCGAGCAATTCACGATAGCCGGCGCTGTCTTTGGTTGTAATATCAATTGTGTCCATGTTAAGGGACAGGCTGCAATCCGTGGCCGCTGCAATTATTGTGCTGCCTACGTACACGCCTAAATTTGTACCATTAAATACGGCCATTATTTCTCAGATTTTTGGGGTTCTTTTTTAGTTGGCTTGTCAAGATATCCGCCGGCTTTTAATTCCGCTGCGAATTCCTTTGTGACAGTTACCACATCGCCGGCCTTCCATGTTTTGGGGCCTAGCTTGCAAGTCTTTTGAATTGTGACCTTCATGGGTGCAATTTAGTGAATTTCAAATTCATTCGTTTATATCTTCAGTAAACCAACCCAGCGCCACCATTTCTTCGTATGTCCTCACCGTCGTTGTACTTGGAACGATTGCCCCAAACGGGAACGATTGCGAGTTGAGAACGTAGGAAGACAATTCACGCACTTCGATTTCTGTAAGTTCCGTCATAAGCGATATAAGACGTTCTAACGTCGCCAATGGACTTACCGGGATATTGTACTCGGTGTCTACTTGTAAAGCGAACTGCACCCCGTCGGGATGCTCCACCATGCCGAATACCTTACCGTCGTGTTGATACGGTTCTTGTGTTGCAAGTGGTGCGGTCACACAGTATAGTTCGCGGCTGATTCGTTCCGCGCGTTGCTCGCTTGACAAAACGCCTTCAGGGAGTACGATTATATAGCCGTTCATATTGTTATGTCGTAGAAGGTTGCAATGTTGGTTTCGATTCCTGCGCGGTTGTCAGTTTGGTCTGCTGAATACACGATAAATTCTTGCATCGTTCCCGACCAAATTAGGCCGTTGTTATGATAAGCACCGAGCCTCATTTGTGCCGTGTTCATAGCACCGCTTGAAAGAGTTAAGCTGGTCGATGCTTCCGTAGAATCTCTGAACATCCTTGCTGCTCCTGACGTACTGCCTGCAATGAAACTATACAAATGCTGATTTGTATCCGCTGAGCCATACGTCACAAACGGGGAGCCTCCGCCGTAATAAAACCTTTCCAATCCGCTTTGGTGATAATGCCAAAAGCGGACGTTACTATCGGTTCCTAGAGTAAACTGCATGCGGCTTCCTGAATTATTATTAGAACGGCAAACGGTGTTGACGGTTATTGCGCCTATATCCAAACCGCTATAACTCAGCGGGAAATAAGTTGCGCTGCCATCAAACTCCACCGCAGGCTTCCCGTTCTCCGTTATCACCGCACCGCTTGAAACGATTTTAGGTTGATTTGATGTGGTCGTCTGCGTCGCGTCGTTGCTTCCCGTCTGTGAATACCAAGTCTTTACGAAGGCATCACCCGTACCTGCGAAGGCAGTCAAGGAAACCGTGTCGAGTTCTGAGAAGACATTGAATCCGATATCTTGCTCGGTGTTGTCTGACGACCTACGGACGCGGATTGCTGAACCCGTATACGTCGAATCTAAAAGCCTCAAAGAGTAAGCCGCAGCCGCACCTGAATACGTGTCGAGGAGTGGCGTGTTTTGGGTGAAGTAGTCGCCTACGTTTTCTTCTATGGATGTGCGGTCGCTGGATTTGTCTGCGCTCCACAAAGTTAATTCTTGAAATTTACCGTCAAATCTTAACGCGTTATCGCTAATAAGAATGTTTGTATGGGTTATTAAAGTGCTTGAACCATTTGTATCGACTACAGAACCATCTACAAATTGCGTTGCACCTGAAGATAATTGAGAAACACTCATCAAATGCTGTCCTGTTGTAGCTGCTCCACCATTTAAACCGCGCATAGAATAATTGCCGCTAATGATACCCGTTGCGCTCCTGCCAGGGCTATCGCTGTCAATAAAATACTGGTCAGCAGTATCGTCAAAGGAAATACACGCGCTGAAAAAGTTAGGCGCACCTATCAAAGAAGAGAAATCTGCGGTTTCCATTGTATCATTTGAGCCGTCAAACTCAACTGCAACACGCCCGCTTTCCTTTACCAATGCGCCACCTGTGTAGATAGTCGGCTGATTTCCTGCCGTTGCTTGCGTCGCATTGTTCCCGTTTCCGCTTTGGTCAATCCAAGAACTGACCGTGCAAGTCGTACCTGTGCAGAAGGCAGAAATTGCAGCCTCGTTGATGTTGCCTGAACCATCAAAGCCTATCGTGGTCGTCGTGCCGTCGCTTGCCCGTCGTATGGTCATGCAATCCGTCTGCGCCAAACGTAGCTGACGCGTTGAATAGGCCGCCTCTGCTCCGCTTCCATACGCTTGGTCAAGCAAGTACGTCGAAGGCTCTGTCTCTTCCCATGTTTGCTTCAAGCTAATCGGGACAGTTCCGCCCGTCCTCGCTTTTAGGTATTCAAGGAGTGCCGCTTTCACCGTGGCGAAAGTCGCATCATCTGCGGGTGCAGGTGTAAACTCAATCCATGTACCCGTGTCGGGGTCTGTAAAACCTGCCTCTGAATAGTAAATTTTTCGGTTTATAGTCTTTCCCGCTGTAGGCGTGTCGCTGCTTGCGCTTTCCGCTAGTCCGTTACCTTGAGCCGTACACGTGAAATACAGTTCTGTCGTTCCCGTCGCTCCCGTTCTTAGCGCCTCCGATTCGGTTTCATACCGCTGATGAAAATAAACATCATCAGACGGCAGTTCTGATCCGGATATATCCCACGAAGCACCGTTGTAAGTGAGTAAAGAACCAACACCCGCGCCCGTTGTATTTACGTCGTCTAAATCGCCTAATTCCGTCGCACCCGCTGCACCCGGTAGCCACTTACCCGCACCATATACCAAAGCCTGTCCAAGTGTCGGTGTTCCGATAATTTGAACGTCATTTAAATCGTCTAACTCTGTAGGTACGGATGTGATGTCCGCCTTTAAATCCAACGCCGTCTGTGTGGCCGTGCTTACCGGCTTGTTCGCGTCGCTCGTGTTGTCCACGTTACCGAGTCCAACGTCAGACTTGTTTGCTGTATCGTTTACCCATTCGTCACCGTCGTATCTGAAGAATTCGCCTGATGCAGGTTGAGAAATAATAACATCCGAAAGGTCGTTAAGTTGTTCCGCGCCTGCTGCATCTGTAGCCGGTAACCAAACCGCCGTGGCTGCGTCGTATGCAATCACCTGGCCGTCTGTTACGCCGGTTGTATTTACGTCGTAAAGATCGCCAAGCATTGCACCCGTCACCGGCGTGCCTTGGGCAATTGTAAAATTGTCGCGTGCAATGCGAAAAGTAAAGGTTAAAACCTGCGCGTATCGTCGCGGCTCGTCAATTATCTCGGTGTCAACATCATTGAATTGAACGCTTTGCACGTTCACCGTGTTGTAAGTTCCTTGCACCCGATCCAAAGCGCCGCGAACTTTATCGCCTAGTTCCGCCGCACCGTTATACGTTGCATCATAGCATAGAAATTCAAACCGGATTTCGTCCAACGTACTCGGCCCGTCGTGCGTGTCCTCCGGCGATACGTTTTGCACCTGGTAAACAATAAAAGGCACAGGCGCTTCCTGTTCGGCAATCTCCGGATAAATACGCGTGCTGACTATATCGGTGACCTCCGTGTTAGTGCTTAAAATCCCATAAACGGCTTTTCCTGCGTTCATCTTTTCCGTGTTTTTTGTACCTGCTTATCAATAGCCTTCGCATAGCTTTTACGCATGGAAGATAGTGCGGCCTGGCGTGTTGCCGCTATACTCTTTTCAAATGCTCCTTTGTTGCGGTTGTTTCCCTTTATAAATTGATCATCGCCTTCTACGATATTCGCAAACCACGCGTCGCTATCCGGAGCCATTCTTTTTCCTACGCGCGGCCCAACCCAAAACGTTGAAAATTGTTTATTGATCTTCCACACGCGAATGGATCGGCGCAAAGTTCCCGGCCGTATGTCAATACTTGCGCCCGATTTTTTACCCCGTCTTACTCGGATCGTTTCCCGTGCGTCGACAATGTTTGCAAGCATTTGTTTTTTGTACTTGTTGCCCACGCGTCGGTGTATACGCTCCTGAACCTTGACATCTTTAATTTGCTTTCGAAGCGCCTCTAGTTGCTTCATCAAAGCGCGATCATCTACGCCAATACCTTCGAAACCGGTAGCGCCGCCTTTATGTTCTAATCGTCCGCCGCTTGCCATTACGTTCCGGATATTGAGCACAATAAAACCAACTGATCGCGGCGGCCAATTTCGGCAATGCCTAAAAGGTCGTATGTTTTGCCGTCATAAATTACACGGTCATCGGCTTTTATGGCTCGGCTTTCGGTGCTGCTCCGGATCTTAAACCGCACGCGCTGCACCGGCATGTCTTGATCGGCTATTATCGTTTCATTCATGCGCTCGCCGGTCTTCATTAACTCAGCCCAAACCGTCACGAAATTTGCCCAGGTTTGCACACGTTCGCCAAAGTCGTTTGTTGTTGTAGTGTACCTCTGCACCGTTATACGCCGGTCACTTTTGCCTATAATCATACGGAAGTAATAATGCGATAAGGTGAAAGAATAGAGTACATTCCCAACGGGACTTGAATTGCGCCAGTACCTGCTAGAACTGGCTGCCGCATTTCGTACAGGTTGGCAACCATCAAACGAATTGCGGTAATAATTGGCTGAGGAATTGCTGCCTCCGGATAGCCCAACACCATATTGACCTGAACCGCGTTGAATGTGTCGTCGTAAAGATCGGGCACGCTGTCGAATGTGATCCGCGTGGCCTTGCTCTTAATGTCAAACCAGTATTTGGTTGTCGCTAACGTTTGCGATGCGTTCGCCGTGTCCAAATACGTTACGCTAGTAATTGATTGCACCGGGCCGATTGGAAAGCGCGCGTTATAAAAATAATCCATATAACCCACGGCTGTAACGTCGCCTAGTCGCGTATTGCAATAGTCCTCAACCCATGCAATTGCTGCGTCCCTGTACGCCTGTATCAATGTGTCTTCATCGCTGGAATCCACGCGCAGGTGTTCCTTTAATTGGGCGACGGTAATAACGCCGTCAAAGTCAGGCGCTCCCGTTATTTCTATGGTCATCATGTCGCTAAAATACGGACAAAAAAAAAGCCCCGTGAGGGGCTGTATTCAAACGAGATTAAGTTTTTCGCATCGTGCCTTCAAAGCTTGTTTTGTGCTGCTCGGAAGTACTAACTTAAACGGGTCAGTTTTAGCGTAGTAATCCGTTAATAATTTGTAGTAATCGAATTTAGTTAATGCTGTTCGATTGTACTTGCGTGGCTGTCCTATTACTGTGTACATAGTCTGTTTGTTTCGTTGTTGTTGACACAAATATAAGGCGAACTTTCTTTACTACGCAACTTATTTCGTAGTTAATTTCATTTTTGTAGTGTTTGCTGGGGTTTTAGGACAAAAAAAAAGGGAGAGCCGAAGCCCTCCCCTTTCCAATCATCACCAAACAAATTAGCCATTCAAGTGGTTCGCCAAAGACAATGCACCCGGCTGTCGCAAATCGAAATCAAAGAAACGATTCACGTGCAACTTAATCTGTGCAGTGCCTGCGGCGCTGTACGGGTCAACCAGCAAGTCGATACCTCCGAAGTACGCAAGAATTGCGCCCTGTGCAAAGTTTCCGAAAATCATAGAACCGGCGGCCGCAGTTGTGCCGTCATTCAAGAAACCATCAACAAGGTAAGGAGTTGCAACCGCGTTGTATTGGTTGAATCGTCCGTTATCCCACAAAGGAGTAACGCCTGTAACCTGAGCCAATACTTTCGAAAGGCCGTATGCACCGGGAGACATAACGTAATTAGCGCCTGCAAGGTTTGCACCTGCTGCCAATGCGTCTTCCTCCATCTTGTTAACGATTGCAGTTGTCAACGCAGTATCCGCAACGCTTGACTGGTTCACGGCAGTAGATGCAGCGATGAGGTCAAAAGCATAATCGTCGATGTAGGCATTCATAGCGGCCGCCAACTCGTTTGAGATTAAACGGTCGACTTCGGGGCCTCCCTGTAAAATTAATTGTTTTGAATATGTTGTATTCGCTGCAACTCGCTGAGGATTCAAAGTAACGTCGTCCATTTCCATGCCTGACGCTGCGTCTGCTGAAACCTCTGTTTCACCTGTTCCGGATGCTTTGACGCTGATACGTGGGAACTGCAAGTTTCCGGTAGCGTTACGGATTACAGTTGTGCCAAGCCCTTCAACTACAGTCGGAGCGCGTAGCGCCTCAATTGCAGCAGGTACAACAGTTGGAACGAATCCTGAACCGTCGCCGCTTCCTGCTTGGAAATCGTCAGCACCTCCAGCACGCAAAGCGATAGAAGGGATTGCAATTTGTCCAGCAGACTGCAAGCCTTGTGATCGCATTTCTTTCATCGCTTCATTTGCCCACTCTGCTTCTGCACCTTCCAATTGTCGACCGTTAGAAACGGCTTCAACTGCACGGGACAAAGAGAAAGAACCGTTTACGCGCTCAACTTCGCGCTTTTCAGATGTGCCAGCGTTTCCGGTTTGCGCCATGCGGGCAACCATCTGCTGTTCACGCTCTTTGTGCTTAATCTTGCTGTCAAGGTCAGAAATAAGACCATCCAACTTATCGCATCGCTCCTGCTCTGCTTCAGTTAGTGTGCGGCCTTCTGAATCGGCCTTTTGGCCAACGGCGACGAATTCCTCATAGTGTGCGGATCGTGTGCCTTTTAAATCGTTTAAAGTCATTTTTGTAAAATTGTTAGGTGCTAAGTTACGCACCTCGGTTTTTATAGTTTCAGGTTCCTGCCGTACTTCCGGCGTTTCCTGTTCGGGTTTCACTTCCTGCGCTTCCTCTTTCGCCGTCGCCATGTTTCGCGCCGAAACGGTTGTGGTTGCATAGGCTGGATAGGTGACCGGGCTAACGTCTAAAAGTTTGCCCATACGTTGCACGGTTCGCGTGCTACGGTCTTCGCTCCATTGTTCATCTGTGATTGTAAACGCAAACGAACTTTGTGAAATGTCGCCGCGCTTGATCAGCTTATAAAGGTCGCGCCCGTCCTGCGTGTCTGCAAGTGCGGCCCTATACTTCAAACCGTTTTCGTCAACGCTAAGTTCTAGCGTGCCGTTGGTTGTTCGTGCCATCGGTGCGCCTTCGTGATTGAGCAGCAACCGCACGTCGTCTTCCAAAACGTCGTCGAATGCACCGCGCGCAATTGTCTCGCGGAAATATCCTAGGTCTGTTTCTGTGTCAAAGTTGGCTGCATAGCCTTCAATTACTAGTGAGTCATCACCGGCTGCGCGTACTTCACTCGTTCGCAACTCGACGTTATCGCCGTATTGCTTGCGTAATTCTTCTACGCGTTCGTTTTCTTTATTCTCCATTGTTAGTTGGTTCTGCAACCTTGTCGCTGTATGCCTGTAAACTCGACAAAGCAATTTGGTTAATTTGTACGGTATGCACGTCGCCGCCATCCGTCGGGTTCATCTCTTCCTTGCTTCGCACCTCGTTGATGTTCAGCACGCCATTTTGGAGCATCTTCGTGTAGAAGTCGGCACGGCTCTGCATATCGCCCCTGTAAAGGTCATTCAAATTGAACTTCGCGTATAGCTGTGGGCGTTCACGGTCTTGGATTAGTTTGCGGTCAATCTCCTGTTCGATTCGCTTCGTCCACGGGCTGACCGTATGCCGGGCAAATTGTAAATTCTGCTGCTCGACGTTGTTGTAAGTTGTTTGGCTTTCAAGCTGTACCAATGTAGGCGGCACGCTGAAAATGCGGCAAATCTCCTCTGCTTGGAATTTACGCGTTTGGATAAACTGCGCTTCGTCCGGGCTGATGCTGATCCGCGAATACTTGAAACCGAATGGAAGCAACTTCGTGCCGGCCTGCTGTGCCGCTTTGTTCCAGCTTCCTTGTATCACGTCCATCTGCTCTTTTTTCAAAGGCTGATCGCTCGATAAAATACCGGTCATCTGTCCGCCGCTGCCAAAGTATTCCGCGCCAAAGTTCTCGGCGGCTTTCGCTAGTCCCAAGTTCTCCCGGTGCAATCGGATGGGCGACTTCCTTTGAAGGTTGGAAATCTCCAGCATATTTTCAGGCTGAACAATACCCACGCCGCGAACGCTATACACGAAAGTTCCGTTAACCGGCTTGCGGTCTACGTCCCAAACGTCAAGGCCGATTAACTGCGTGGCATATCCGCGGCTATCGCGCTCAATTAGTGCATACCCTACACCGTTTAAAACCGCGTTTGAAATAATGGTTTCCCAAAATTCAAATGCTGTTTGGTAGTCGTTCGGCTTGTATTTGATCAGATCAAAAGCCGGGTGCGCGTATGCCGGGTTTACTTCGCGGCCTTCACGCTCGAACACGTCAAGCCCAAGTGATGCAATCGACGACGCAATACGATACGTGCAAGCGTAAACCGTCGCAATGGTCATCGCCGTATTTTCGTTGATGTTCGCGCCGCTGGTTGTCGTGCCGTAGATACCTAAATCATTAGGTAAACTTTGGCTATCGTATTTGCCCACTCGATAACGGAGTAGGGCGCTTAATCTGTCGCGAAGTGTTGCCATATGGGTTGCAAATTACGAAAGGGAAATTATATCAAAATTCTGTTCTGTTTCCTGTGGCGTTTTCATGTGTTCGCCTATGCCCATAATCATTGCAACAATCGGGTCAATCTTACCGCCGCTTTTTTGTTTGTCGGCTTTTATGTTGCCTGCTGGGTCTAGCTTTAACTCGACATTTCCCAGCGCCCACCTTAAAACCGGATCGCCGTCGTGCCAAATTTTACCCGTTCTCGTTAAGACTTCCAGTTGTTTCGTGGGTGAACTCATTGATACGAAACCCTGCCCGAACGGAACAAGCGGCACGCCGTCATCTGTTAAATCGATCGCAATTTGTGTGCTGTTGTATCTGTCAAATGCGATCCGCTGCACCTGGAAATTGTGCATAATGCTGTTTTCATCTACCTGCTGGCCTTCGGGCGTGTTCATTATACCGCTAACCATTCGGCGAATGCTTGAATAGTCTGTAACATTGCCGTCAGTTATATGCACATTAGGGAGTTCTAAAAAATTCCGGTAAATATGGCCAGGGTCACGCTGTAAAACCTGCTCGACGGTGTCACTTGGTAGCCAATAATGGCCGCGAACGTGGTAACCGTCGTCCTCAGGATAAACCATCACCAGCGCCGTCATGTCCGAAACGCTCGCAAGGTCTAACCCTCCCCAACAAATACGGCCTGAAAGGTCAATTTCTCGCTGGTTTTTAGTCCATATTTCGTCCTGAATCCACGTTTTTGAAGCCGTCACCCACTTATTCAAGTGCTTTGTTTTGAATTCAACCTCACGAGATCCGCCTAAATTTAGCGCTTGCTGCAACTGACTTTCGAGCAATTGCGGACGTAAAGCCACGCCCAAAGACGGATTTGCCTTAATCCAGGTGCTGGAATCTGTCCAATCGTCGCCTTCATCTAGTTCGTAGATCACAGCAAATTGCGCATCGTCATGTTTCACTCCGTCAAGTATTTCCTTGCAGGTCTTTTGCAGTTCATAGCAAGGACTTTCTTTGTTAAATCCTGCCGTCGTAATCGTCAAGTGTAGTGGATTGCGGCGCGCTTGCATCCCGGATCTTAAAACGTTCGCCACTCCGTCTGTTGGATGCGCGTGATATTCATCAATGCCGGCAAAGTGAACGTTTAAACCGTCAAGCGTGTCGCGGTCGCTGCTCAAGTAAGTGCATCTCGCGTTGAGTTTTGGCGCTTTTATATCGTGCTTCCCGGCCTTTAAATGTCTGCGTAACGGCCCGCCGGCGGTTGCCATTCGCTGCGCCTCATCAAATCCAATTTTGGCCTGGTCTTTCTTGGTAGCAGCAAAATAAACCTCGGCGCTTTTCTCTTGGTCGAATACCAAAGCGGCCAAAGCGCAACCACTCATCAAAGTCGTTTTCCCGTTCTTCCTTGCTACGGTGATATATGCGTAATTAAAACGCCGCGTCCCATCCTCACGAAACCATCCGTAAAGATTCCACAAAATAAACTGCTGCCACGGTAACGGATCAAATGGCTGCCCGTCCCATTCGCCGACCGTGTGCCGGATCGCTTTGCTGAAAAACTGAATGTAAGCGCTTGCTACATTTGGCTTGAATTCCAGGCCCCTTTCTTCGCCTGTGTCGAGGTCTGTTAAATACCTTTCGCACGCTTTACGTACGTATTTGGGCGCGATAGTTTTACCCGTTATAACGTCAAGCGCATACACGTGCGCCGTGTGTTCATGCATCTTTAAAAGTCAATAATTCATCCAGTTCGTCGGTCAATTCAACTTCCAATTCGATCCGCTTTCGGGCCGCCGGTGTCATTCCAAGTTCCTTCAGAACCACTAAATACTTGCTGCGTGATTCGACCAACATTTGATGTTCGGGCCGGTGCTTTGTCATCGTTCCTCCTTCCCTGTTTTGGAATTCGTACGTGTAGCCTTTTTCGTCAATTAACCCCTGGAGGTCGCGCACTTCGACAGCCAAACACGCCGCCATAGTCAACAGATCTTCATCAAGTTCACCGATGTGGCGCGCGTTTCTTAGCGCGTTTTTTATGCGTAGGTACTGAATTTGCTGCGTTTCGGTCAAGTTTTCCATGTTTGCAAACTACGGCAAAAGCCGGCGGCCCTCCAAATTGGGAAGAAAAAAGAGAAATAAAAGAGAACCCTA
>Ga0208545_1000492_pt1 | contig 18439 bp, 30 predicted proteins | sample DEB08_DNA_12_FD_185498 | JGI IMG/M metagenome (GOLD analysis project Ga0208545, IMG submission 185498) | Aqueous microbial communities from the Delaware River and Bay under freshwater to marine salinity gradient to study organic matter... | ecosystem: Environmental > Aquatic > Marine > Coastal ... | reverse complement strand
AACTTGGTATGGTTGGACTATTTCTAAGGTTGGTCCTGTACAAGATAAAAATCTGTACGCGGCTGCAAAAAGTTTTGCGGAGTCATGTAAAAGTGGTGATGTAAAAACCAAGCACAGTGAAGGTGAAGCTAAGTCGGAAGACGAAGTACCATTTTAATTGTGAACAGGTGCCGAGCTAATCCCCCCGGCTCGGCACCATTTAGGGAGGATACCATATGGCGAAAGACAGAACAAGCTATCAAAGACAATATTATCGTAAGCAAGTTATTTGGAGTCAAAAAAAGACTATAAAAAACTTACGTGAAGACAAGAAAAAATTTATGGAAAGCCCGGAAGGCATTGCATATAAAAAAAGATTATTAAAAGAATCTGGCTATCACGAAAAATATAGAGAGAAAAACAAAGAGAAGATTAGAGCATATCAAAAGGAGTATCAATTAGAATATGCAAAAATTTAGACAAATATTTGAAGGCAACAACAGCGCCTATGGTCAGTTAGTTTTAACTGGTGAAACTACCGACAAAGGTAAGGCTGTTGGTAAAGCATTTATTAAACGTGAACCAATACCAGAGCAGCTATGGCAAGATCATTTAGATGGTAAGGACCCAGCACTTGGTGTCATACCTATTAACGAAAACAACAGTTGTCGTTGGGGTTGTATCGACGTTGATGAATATAACTTAGATCACAAAAAATTAGCGGCCTCTATTAAGTCCCATAAATTCCCACTGGTAATGTTTAGATCAAAATCTGGTGGTGCACATTTGTTTTTGTTTACGACAGACTTTATTATGGCATCGTTGATGCAAGCAAAATTAAAGATGATGTCAGAAGCATTAGGCTTTGGTGGTAGTGAGATATTTCCAAAACAAACTGAGATACTAGTAGAACGTGGTGACACTGGTAACTTTTTAAACCTACCTTATCACGGTGGTGCTAGAGGTTTACGTTATGCTTTTGATGATGATTGTAATGCAGCTAGTTTAGAATCATTCTATTCTATATATGATGCATGGGTACAGACCGAAGAGCAAGTACACGAGATAATAGTTACTAAAAAAGCTGAAGCCAGCAACGAAGCATTTAAAGATGGGCCACCATGTTTAAATAAATTAGCTGATGAAGGTTTTGGTGAAGGCTCACGCAACAATGCATTATTTAATGTAGCGGTATATCACAAGCAAGCTAATCCCGATACATGGGAAGACAAAGTCATGGAAGATAATTCTAAGTGGATGAATCCACCGTTAGGTTTCCAAGAAGTCAAGGCACTCTTAGCATCAATCGGGAAACGCGGCTACGATAAATACAGATGTAAAGACCAGCCTATTTGTGGTGTCTGTAATGCTGCAAAATGTAGAACTAAAAAGTTTGGTGTAGGTTTTGAAGAAGAGCAAATGCCGGAACTAGACACATTAACAAAAATTAATTCTAATCCACCACAATGGTTTTTAAATGTTGCAGGTAAAAGAATAGAACTAAAGACTGAACAATTACATAACCCTAATTTATTTGCGATAGCAGTATTAGATCAAGCTAATGTTATATCACCAATACCTAAAGCTAAAGACTGGCGCGAGGTATATTTAATACCATTAATGACAAACCTACAAGAAATAGATCCATTAGAATCATTAAATCCAACTAACCAAATAGAAAATTTATTGTACGACTACACTGTGCATAGAGCTAAGGCTAGAACTAAAGATGACATACTTAATAAAACTGCATGGACTGATGAAGGTTTTTCTTATTTTAGAATGGAAGACTTTTATGCATTTGCTAAACGTAATAACTGGGAAATGGATAAAACTAAAACTGGTAATCTTATAAAACAACTTGACAATATTTTTGTTGAGGAAGTTAGAATGACTTTAAAAAACCAAACACCACGTGTTGTTAAAATTAAAGCAATGAAGGACAACGGTTCTAGTGTGAGTAAAGTAACTTATCAGGAGTCACCATTTTAATGAAAACAATTATCTTAGGTCCACCAGGCACAGGTAAAACTACGACACTGTTAAATTTAGTTGATGACTTTATGAAGTCCGGCGTTGATGCAAAACGTATTGGCTATTTTTCTTTTACGCGTAAGGCTGCACATGAAGCAGCTAGTAGAGCAGCAGAAAAATTTAATTTAGATCAGACTCAAGATTTAATTTATTTTAGAACTCTACACTCACTAGCATTTAGATTGCTCGGTGTAAAAAAAGAACGGGTGATGAAAACGGAAGACTATAGAGAGTTTGGTTTGAAAGTTGGCATACCTATTAAGATGTCATTTCATTCTGAGAACGACGGGGTATTTAATTCTGACAATGAATATTTAAGATTAATTAATAAAGCACGCGTCACGGAACGGGATTTGATGGACGTATACGATGATAACAGGCATACTATAGATGTCGAACGCGACACATTATTCTTATTAAATCAAGAACTTAAACGTTTTAAAGAAGAGAAAGGTATGATAGATTATGACGACATGTTGGAAAACTTTATTGAACAAGATGTATCTCCGTCTTTTGACGTATTATTTATTGACGAAGCACAGGACCTCTCACCTTTGCAGTGGCGAATGGTCAGGGCTTTATGGTCGAAAGCAGACAACACCTACATTGCTGGGGACGATGATCAAGCTATATTTAAATGGGCTGGAGCTGATGTTGATTCTTTTATCGCACTTAAGGAAGAAGTAGATAACATTAATACTTTAAACCAATCATATCGTATACCTGGTGGACCAATACATAAATTATCACAAAGTATTATTGAACAAGTAAACAATAGATATGCAAAAGATTATTTACCAAAAAAAGAAATAGGTAAGCTGCATCGCTACGCTGACATTTCACAAGTAGACATGTCACAAGGTCAGTGGTTGGTTTTATCTCAAGCACATCATTTTCTTGATCCAGTTATGGATTTATGTAAACAACAAGGATGGTATTTTTCTTATCGCAACAAACCATCGGTAAATAAAAATTTATTAGCGGCAATACATTCCTGGGAACAGTTACGTAAAGGCGAATCACTAAACACAATACAAATAAAAAATATATATTCTTATCTTGGCGACAACGTGACGCGCGGCTATCGCACCGCAAAAACTTTAGACGTAGATTTAAAGTATAATCTTGAGACATGTATCGCGGATCACGGATTGCAAACTGATAAACCTTGGCATGATTCATTTGCAGGGTTGAACACAAGCATGGAAATGTATATAAGAAACATGCTGGCGCAGAAAGAAAATATATTTAGAGAGCCACGCATCACACTATCAACTATACATGGAGCAAAAGGCGGGGAGGCTGACAATGTCTTACTATTTCCTGATATTACTAAATCTGCTTTGGATCACAATGATTTTGATGCAGACGAATTGCACCGGCTGTTTTATGTAGCAGTCACCCGTGCAAAAAAAGCATTATATATTTTAGAACCAAAAGATTATGAAAGGGCTTACCTATTATGAAAAATAAATTTGGCATACCTGGGTTTACCAAAGAAGGTTATTTTAAAAAACTGGTAGATGAAGGTATTGTTAACGACACCGTCAAGTTAAGTGATTTGAAAAAATTTGATGCGGTTGATTTTCCGGCACACTATAACCAAGGCGGAATACAATGTATCGATGCTATTGCTAGCATGCAGGGCAAAGGTTTTAAATATTATCTACAAGGCAGTGCGGTCAAATATATTTGGCGGCACGAACACAAAGGCAAACCTATCGAGGACTTAGACAAAGCAATCTGGTTCTTGAATAAACTGAAAGCACAATATGAATAAACCATTACAAATGCCAATGTTCAGTCCACAGACTGAATGGGTGCCACCGTTAAATTTACCAGACTTAAAAGAATACTCGGAGATTGCGATTGACTTAGAAACCAGAGATCCAAACCTTATGACTATGGGCTCAGGCTCAGTCAGGGGCGATGGTGAAGTGGTTGGTATTGCTATTGCTGTCGAAGGTTGGTCCGGGTATTTTCCGATAGCGCACGAAGCCGGAGGGAACATGGACCGAGGTTTAGTGTTAGATTGGTTCGAAGAAGTTTTACATACCGATGCTACCAAGATATTTCACAACGCGATGTATGATGTTTCCTGGATTAGGTCATTAGGTTTCCAAATCCGTGGTGGTATTATTGACACCATGATTGCAGCAAGTTTAGTAAACGAGAACCGTTGGAGTTTTACCCTGGACTCTATTTCTAAAGAATTTATTGGCATGGGTAAGAACGAAAAGATTTTAGCAGAGGCGGCCAAAGCCTGGGGTGTCAACCCTAAAGCGGAAATGTGGCGATTACCCGCACCGTTGGTAGGTGAGTATGCCGAACGCGATGCTGAGGTGACACTAAAATTATGGCATGCACTACAACATGAGATTACCCAACAAGATCTGTGGGATGTATTTAACATGGAGACAAATTTATTTCCGTGTCTAGTGGATATGAAATTTAAAGGCGTCCGAGTAGACGCGGAGAAAGCTGCGGCACTAAAGAAACAATTAACTAAGACCGAAAAAGATTTACACCGTGATATAAAAAAACTAATTGGGTTTGAGGTAGAGATATGGGCAGCATCGTCAATACAAAAAGCATTTGACAATCAAAAGATACCGTACGATCGCACCGACAAAGGCGCACCAAGTTTTACGAAAAACTTTTTAGCTACACACCCGCACGAGTTACCAAAACTAATTAACGAAGCTAGAGAAATTAATAAAGCTAATACAACTTTTATCGAGACGATTTTAAAACACGAACACAATGGTAGAATTCATAGTGACATCAATCAGATTAGATCTGATGATGGGGGTACTGTAACTGGTCGCTTCAGCTACAGTAATCCGAACCTACAGCAAATTCCAGCACGACACAAGGAGCTCGGCCCGATGATTCGATCTTTATTTATACCGGAGCAAGGGTGTAAGTGGGGTTGCTTTGACTACTCGCAACAAGAACCGCGGATCGTGGTTCACTTTTCATCACTCTTAAAACTAGAAGGGTCATCCATGATTGTCGATCAATATAATAATGGTGAAGCAGACTTTCACCAGATGATCGCGGACATGGCAGGCATTGAACGGAAGCAAGCGAAAACAATTAACTTAGGCTTGATGTATGGCATGGGTAAAAATAAACTGATGGCCGAGTTAGGCTTATTAAAAGAAGCGGCGGAAGATTTAATTAAAACCTATCACCGCAAAGCACCGTTTGTTAAAATGTTATCAGAAGCCGTGACTAGACGCGCTGAGGACAGTGGTAAGATTCGTACGATTGGTGGACGCTTATGTCATTTTGATATGTGGGAGCCACATGGGTACGGGATTAAGAAAGCCTTGCCGCATGCTGACGCACTCAGGGAACACGGACCGGGGATTAAACGTGCGTTTACGTACAAAGCATTAAATAAATTAATCCAAGGTAGCGCTGCAGACATGACCAAGAAAGCAATGTTAGCATTGTACGAAGAAGGTGTCATACCGCATATACAAATACATGATGAACTTGATATCTCAGTAGATTCACCGGAGCAAATAGAAAAAATTATTAACATTATGGAAGACGCCGTACAACTAGAGGTGCCAAATAAAGTAGATTATGAAGAAGGCGATAGTTGGGGAGATATACATTAATGAAATGCTGGTCTTGCAATCACGAATTAATTTGGGGTGGTGATCACGACACGGAATGGGAAGATAATGATGAAGAACAACATATGGTTATGACGAACTTATCTTGCCCCAACTGTACTGCTGAAGTGATAGTATATCATTGTAATGTAGATAATGCCGGTAGTTAAATTGATCAAAAAACCACCGGCATATGAAGGTGAGAAGATTATTTTAAAATATATTAATATAAAAACTTGTCAAATGAAATAAAATGACTATATTATCCCATAGTATAACACAAACAAGGAGAAAAATAATGCCAGATACAAGTAGATTTAAGTCGGTTTCGGTGTCCACAAGTACACATAAGCACCTGGAATCATTGGCTAAATCACGTTTCGAGGTGCCGGTCAGCATTCAGAAGGTAATAGAGTTTCTATTAGCTAAAGAATTAAAGGTCAAAAAACGTGCCAAAGCTAGTTGAGACAATTTGCCCACGCTGTGATGGAAACGGCTATATTCGCATCCCACCAGTAGTTGCTGGGGTGTTTGATAAGGCAACCGAAGCTGATTGTCCAATGTGTGAAGAAGTAATTACACACATGGGTCAACGTATTACTACCCACAATGGTTATGTAATGTTGCCGATAGAAGACACGCGCAAGAATATAGAAGGGGGGCGCGAATCAAAAATTAAATGGTCAGGTGAGACGTTGCCGGAAGTAGGGAAAGAGTAATGCCACTAAACCCGGAGGATGAATACGGATGGTAACAATAGCACTTACAATGCATCGCATCAATAACTGTCGCGACATGCTAACACAAGCACAATGTCCACGTATGCGACTAATGTGGAAACGCAATTACGAAAAACTATTAAAAAAATATTGGGAGGAACAAGGTGAAAGAATACTTAGGGCCGCTGGCAAAATACATTAATCTTATCTTACTGTTGATAATTTTACATTTCTGCATAACAGTTATGGTTGTAAATTTTAGATATATTGATAGACTAAATAATACAATAGACACAATGTGGCACGAGATAGTACAGGTGAAGGAGACTAATATTAGTTTATACCAATTTATCGAGGAACACGGGAATGACATTACAGGACGATAAAATTATGCGACATGAGATTCCGAATAGGATGATGAGTACCACTTTCACTTTACCGATCGACAATCGTAAAGTAATTGGGATTGTAAATTATACTGCAGGTGCTGAAGGTATTACCCCGCTAGCATTTTGGGTAAAGATTAAACCAACCGATTCTTATATTGACCGAGAACTACGCGCGTCCGGTAAACTAATCTCACGCTGTCTACAACACGGTGAAGATTTAAAAGAACTAGCAGAAACGCTATCACAAGATAATATTATCGGCCAAATGGTAAATTACTTTAACAAGAATGTAGAAGAGATTATCATGGGCCAACAATCGAATAAAAAACAACGCATGCTGTCAACAGATCCGTATGCGTCGCAGATGAAGGAGTAACTATGGCTAAAGACGGCGCACATTACCCTACGAAAAAATTTAAAGAAAACTTTAACAGCATCTTTAAACCTAAGAAGAAAAGTATTAACTTAAGTCCTAAGACTACGAAAAAATTTTTAGAGGAAATAAACAATGAAGATGACAGAAGAAATTGATATTATCTGGATTCCCGAAGAGGAAACGAAACATTCGCTAACAGTAGAAAACGCGCAAGGTGTCAATGAACTGGTAGATTTACCAGCCAGCACCGTCGATCGTATCTGTAAGAAGAAGTTTGGCCATACTAACTGGGCCCGTATGGGGGCTATATTCCCCGAAGAGTTGGGTCGCAACCCGCATGAAATAGACTACTTGGAAGGTATTGTGTATTTTAAAAACTCGAGAATGGTGTGAAATTAATTAGGAAGTATGATTATCCCTCTAGTACCCGCGCTAGTATCGAAGGTCTTCGCCATTATAATGTTGATGGCTCTACAGAACGGTTACCCTCGGTTACGACGGTTCTTGGTGAAACTCAGGAGCAAAGTAAACGAGATTCTTTACAACGATGGCGACAACGGGTCGGAGTAGAGCAAGCTAAGAAAATTACGCATGACGCCGCGACGCGCGGTACGTCTATGCATATGTACCTGGAGAAGTATTGTCTAGGTGAAGGGTACCTCGATCTAACGGATGTTGGTAATACAGCCAAGCATATGGCAGAATGCATCGTGGACCGCGGGATTGATAACAGACTTACCGAGATATATGGTAATGAGGCTACGCTTTACTATCCAGGATTATATGCTGGTAGTGTCGATTTAGTTGGACAACATGATGGCGACATTGCTATCATCGATTTCAAGCAGACTAATAAACCGAAACAAAGAGAATGGATCGGGGATTATTTTCTGCAAATGGCGGCGTACGGTATGGCTCATGATGCAGTTTACGGTACAACTATTGAGAAAGGGGTGATTTTGATGTGCTCAAAAGACTTATACTATCAAGAGTTTACGATAGAAGGAGAAGAGTACAGGCAAGCAAAACATGAGTTCCTACGCCGTCTCGATCAATTTTATACAAGAGGTTAATATGTACTGGGTTATTACAATAATGTTAATGTTCCATGGCACTGAGACCACAATAGAACGAGAATACAAGGTTAAGAGCTTCCAGGACGACTGGGCATGCCATGAATTTATTCACGAAAACAAGATTTTGCTAATAGGTCAGCATATAATTGACTATGGGGACAATCTAAAAAGCTTTGAGTTGTTCTGTGAGAGCCGTTATGGAGAAGAAGTGTGACATTTATGCAACACTTACCACGCCGTGCCTATAGTGGAGATTTGACCCTAGCATGTTCATTTTGCACGAACGTTTCAAACACGCGGTAGTGGTGGTAATTGAGTTAAACATATGATTTTATTAAAGAAACACTCTACCACGCATCTACCGTTCTACTTTTGTCCCGGTAGAGTACAATCAATTTTTCCCAGTTTTTTCACACTTGGCGCGATAGAGTTTTTTCTCCAACTTTTTTTAACAGTGGGGGGTCAAATCCCCACTATACCACGACCTAAAACTAGGATATATTAAACTATGAGTAATGAGATACCACCTATGGTGAATGTAGTATGGTTAGACACCAACGAATGCAGTATGTCTACATGGCAAAGCAAAGAAGAGTTGTTAGATAGTAAATTTTGTACAGTTGATTCACTTGGTTATCTTATAGCTGATAAAGAGGATTGTGTAATCATCGCCGGCGACAAAGATACTTACAATAAAGACGATATTTATGGTAGAGCACAAGTAATACCCAAAGGTGTAGTGCTAGACATACAATTCTTATCCAAAAATGAAGACAATAACTGAAGATATCCTAGACTGGTCTAAAAACTTTATAGAAAAACCTAATGAATATTTAGGTAATGTACCAGTTTGTCCTTATGCTGCTAAGGCTAGACAAGATAATGCTTTGAAAGTATTAGAAGTTACCAAAAACTGTAACTTGATAGATAAAATTGTTGAAGGCACCAAACTAATCCAAGATCCTAAGACAGATATAGTTATTGTTGCCTGTACTGATATAGAAATAACAGTAGAAGAGCTAAACATACTTATACATGGCTATAATGTATTGTTTGTACCACAAGATATATACTTGATGGCATCTCATCCTTATGATGATGAAGAGGACGAACCTGTAGAGTTTTTAGAAACAGATGATTGGGAACCAGATAATGATTTTTTAATGGTATTAATACAAAATTATGATAAGTTAGAGCGTGCTAGTGATATGATGCGCAAAAAGGGATACTATGATAAGTGGCCCTTAGATTATTACGATGGCACAGTTAACAAAAGAAAATCCTATAGGAGATACAGACTATGATGGGCATGAAAAAAAGAATGAAACGTGGTGGCACAGCTAAAAAGAAAAGAGCTAAAGCTATGGGCGGTGGCATGATGAAAAAAAGAATGAAACGTGGTGGCACAGCTAAGAAAAAAAGTTTTCCTGATATGTCAGGCGACGGTAAAGTTACTAAGAAAGATATTCTTATTGCTAAAGGTGTAATTAAAAAACCAGCAGGACCTAAAGGAATGAAAAAAGGTGGATCTGCAGGTAAAGACACACATGTAACTAAAGACGGTCGTACTGTTAAAAAAGGTTTGTACTATTACATGAATAGAGCCAAGAAAAAAGGCACTAGTCGTAAAGGTAAAGGTACAGTAACAGATAAAGCATTAAGACGTTCAGCTAAGACAGCAAAGAAAGTTTAATACCATGGCTATGTCTCGGGGGAGCATACCAAAAACCACTACAGGTAAAGGCGCAAACTATCGCAAGACAAAGTCTGGCGCTGGTATGACAGCTAAAGGTGTACGTGCCTATAGACGTGCAAACCCTGGTAGCAAACTTAAGACAGCAGTAACTGGTAAAGTCAAAGCCGGTAGTAAAGCATCAAAAAGAAGAAAATCTTATTGCGCTAGATCCGCTGGTCAGTTAAGAAACAGTTCTGCAAAAACTAAAAACGATCCTAACTCTAGAATCAGACAAGCTAGAAGAAGGTGGAAATGTTAATTTAAACTTGTCGGGGGACACATGAAAAATATTTTAATTATTATAGCACCTTTGGTGTTTTTTCTTTGGTTAATGGGATGTATGATGGACTCTGCTATCGCAGACGTCACTGGTGCAGGATCAACAACAAATGATCAAGTAACCTCTGGATCATCATCTAGCAATACTGCGATTACAGGCGGATACCACAGTGAAGCCACCACAAACTACCAAACAGGGTCTTCACAGTCTACCACTACAAATAACACTACAAACAATAGTAATAACTCTTATCCAGGAGACACTAGAACGGTACCTTCAGCATCTGCTCCTGGTATCTCTGCTATGTCTCAAGATCTATGTACTGTTGGCGTTGGTATAGGAATCCAAAAACCATTAATAGGTGGCAGCATAGGTATTACAAAACGTGATATGAATTGTGAGCGTATGAAGTTAGCTAAACTTTTGTTTGACTTTAACATGAAAGTTTCAGCAGTCGCTATACTTTGTCAAGACGCTAGAGTCTTTCAAAGCATGATTCAAGCAGGAACTCCCTGTCCATTTCAAGGAAAAATTGGAGCTGACGCTTTAGCTGAATGGAATAAGTATGATAAACAAAGACCAGACTATGAGGAGTATACTAAAACTTTAAGATACATGGAAAGAGTTGACAATAAAATTGCAATAGAAGCAGAACAAAAGGCTAACCCTGATGAACAAATTATTACCGACGGTAACGGCAATCGGATTAATTATAACAAGTAGTTTTGCTGACACCGTTGTAATTATTCCTAACACACCTAACGAAGGCGACTTTACTACAGTCACCACTGTGACCACAGGTAATCCTGTAACTAGTAATAATTTAATATCACAAGATTTTTCTGATGGTACTTGGAATGGTACTATGTTCCCGGATAATTCTGACTTAAATCACTCAACTTGGTTGACTGGTCAAGAAGGTAAGTACGCAGAGACGTCAATAAACTCAGAAGATTATGTTTCGGTAGAAGAATTAAAATTAGGTTTCACTTCAAACTTTACAGCTAATATTAGGTGGTGGAATCAAGTAGAATCTACGGTTACCATGACGCAATCTATTAGTAATGGTATCGACACCACAACACAAAGCACAACTTTTGAAGACACAACAAATTCTAGTTATCAGGTAAATCCATACGGCAACTCTTTAATAGTAAACCCTGACCCAAATATGACACACGGCACAGCAACTTATCGATTTGATTTTGATATTATAAACGACAACCAAGCAGGATATAACGGAGGCCACGCCGGCGTGGATGTGCGAGACCCATCAGCCAAGATAGACTATACAGCTTTGTCTAGTACAACTATAAGCGAAATAACTTATTGTTGGCAGCAGACACCACCAACATGTCCAGGACAAGAAGAAATAGAAGCAGTAGAAGAAATTATAAATGACTTAGATACAATTATTGCAGACTTTGTATTGCCTGAAGAAATTATTGAATATGATCCTATACCAATAGATATTGAATACTCATTCAATGATGAGTTTGATGACGATATAGAAATTGATGATTATGAAATTTTGTCAGTTGACGAATTTTTTTTTGAAGAGGATTACTTTGAGCCTGACTATTACGAAGAGTTTGAATTGGCATACATTCCTGAAACAACTATTGACATGGACATGGAGATAGATTGGAATGATTCTAATGTAGAGATTTACGACGAACTACCATCACTAGAAATGTTTAGTGAACTGCCTCCGCTGGAGGAGGTGTACATGGAAGATATAGTTATGGAAGAGGAAATGTTTGTAGAAACTTTTACAGAAGAAATGCAAGAAGAATTTATTGACGAAGCTTATGCAGAAGTTGTAATAGAAACAGAACCTGAACCAATACCTGAACCAGAGCCAGAACCAATGGAAGAAATACAAGAGGTAGCTATGGTCCAGGAAGAACCAGAACCAATAGACGAACAACCGGCAATAGAAGAAGTGCAAGAAGAGCCGGTCGAACAGGAGATAGTAGATGAACAAGTTGAAGAACAACCCGGTAGCGAAGACGTTGTTGCAGACGAACCAGAACCGACAACAGAAGTTGCCGAACAAGAAGAAACAATCGAGGAACCAATTGAAGCAGAACCTACAACAGTTGCAGAAACAACAGAACCAGAACCTGCAGAACCAGTGGAAGTTGATTTAGATATTAAGGTTGCCGCTATAGAAAAAGCTATACAAGACAAAGTATCAAATGAAATGCAAAGAGTTAGTATAACTTTAGATGTAATTAATGAGTTTGTATCTCGTGAAATGACAGCAGAACAAGCTGATATTTCTAGTTATTTTAATACCAATGCGGCTTTGTTTGACACACGCCAATTACCTAGCGGTAACCCTAGTTTCTTTATGCAGGTCAGTCTTGCCAGTTATGACAAAAGCATATATGCTAGCCAACCAAGCATTGCAGGTACAGATCCGGTAATACAGCATCAAATAAAAATGCAAGAATACAAAAAGAATACCAGCGATGCATATAGAAATCTTATGGAGTTATTAAATGCAAGGAATATTCAATAAATTAGCTAGCTATGCAGCACTCGCGGGCGTCATTGGCGCTATCGGCGGTGGTTTTATGGCTTGGGGTGAATTCAACAACCGTATAGCACAGCTAGAAGACAAAGAATTTATAGTCAACGAGACTGTAGACTTATCAGGCATTATAAAAGAACTAGAAGGTTTAAAGGCTGACATAAAAATAAATGATGCAGCTATAAATTTTCTTGATGCAAAGATAGATGAACTAAAAGCATCGTTAGATAATCCGTTATTGTAATGAAGCTATCAGACTCGACACAAATTTCGTTACCGGCGCGTAACTTATTAGCTATACTTGCAGCTGTTGCAATCGGTACAATGAGTTATTTCACTATTGTTGAAAGATTAAATTCTATAGAGACTACACTACAACTTATGGAGAAAGACATCGAAGCTGCTAATATTTTTATTGAAGGTGTCCCCAAAGGCGACATGGTCAGTCCACAAGTCCAAGAGCTCTACATGTTGGTTGAATACTTATCAACTAATGTAGAAAAATTAAAACAACAAATGGAAGCAGAGATTCCATTGATACTTAAAAACGAAATGATCATACAGTTTCACGAAGACAGACTTATAGATCTAGAAGAGAGAAAGAATGGGAATCATTGAAACAGTTATTATACTTAGTTTGTACGTCTATGACGGTGGTAATAAAAATATAGAAGGCTGGTATCACCAGGACAACCTTAGCACATGCCTAGCGGCTAAGCGTACAGCAGAAAGAAACTCCGGCAACCAAGTTCAATACACTTGTTCATTAGAACAATGCGAAATGAAGACCGATCAAACCGGTGTCAAGCATTGTGATAAGATAATAAAATAACTTGTAATCTTTAGTAAAATTACTTATATTTACCTACATGGGACTACCCAAGCTATTAACAGAACAACAAAAGAAATTTTGCGAGCTATTGGTTTATAATGAAGGACGTAAAACACCTACAGAATGTGCAAAAGAAGCTGGCTATGCTGAGGGATCGTGTCATGTCCGTGCTTCTGAACTTCGTAACCCGAATAAATTCCCCCTTGTTGTTAAATATATTGGTGAGCTCAGGTCAGAAATCCAAAAAAAATATGAGGTTAGTTTTGAGAGACATATCACAGAACTCGGTCGCATACGCCAAGAAGCTTTGGCAAAAGGAGCTTTCTCGGCAGCTACAAACGCAGAGGTTGCGCGAGGCAAAGCAGCAGGACTCTACATCGAACAAAAAATAATACGTACTGGTAAACTAGAAGACATGTCTATCGAAGAGCTAGAAAATAAAATGAAGAAGATATACAAAGAGAATGAAGTCTTAATCAACGGTGAGTTTACTGTACTTGATGACACAACCAAAGAACCTTACAAAACATTTAACACAGACGAAGGTGCTGAGTGAGAAAAGCCAAGCTACACACAGAGCACGTTGCTGGCCCACCTAAACGAACATCTATTGGTAATAGTATTAGATCCAAACCTAAAAACAAACAAAAGCGTAGACAACATAAAAAATATAAAGGTCAAGGAAGGAGATGTAACTAATGAAAAAAGAATCTAGATATGGTGAGGTTAGTAAACAATTACGTACTGGCTACCTACATTATACAACTAAATCTTTGGTACAAGTTTTAGAAAAGTTTTGCGAAAGCCCTGTTGGTGCTAGCGCAAGAGTAATGCTTGTGCTTCCTGAGGGCAGAAACCCGTTGCAAAAAGAATTTAATATTAGAGAAATAAAACTAATTGAGAATCAAATCATCGGCGCAACAGAGAAGTATAGATGCGTTATTACCGTTGAGTAATTACTTTGAAACCCGAATCTAAACTTTGGCAACGTGTCAAGAAATATACACCTAATATTACCTGGACAAGAGTAGAGTCTTGGGCCAGTTTTGGCTTTCCTGATCTAGTTGGTTATACTGAGAACACTGGATTTTTTACAGTCGAACTAAAAGTAACGAAAAGTAATAAAGTGGCGTTGTCACCACACCAAATTGGCTTCCATATCAAACACCCCACCAACACGTTCATCTTGATTGAGACCCACGCGCCGAGAGCCATGATACTTTGTCCAGGATCCATGGTCCGGGAGCTTGCGACCCACGGCTTGCGCGCCTGCGCCCTTGCGCCCTTGAGTCCCGCGGAGCTTGAGCCCCAGCTGCTTGCGCCCTTGAGCCCTGCCGCTTGAGCGCTTGCGCATTAGAATCATTCCAAACTGGCCCGGCGCTACGTTGACACTTAATCGCGCTGCGGGCCCTGCGCCTACCTTGACGGAACCCAGGATCGCGGGCCACGTGCCATGGCCTCCCCTGGGGGTTGTTGCTGCGGAAGAAAGGATAAGACCCCGCATCAATATTTTATTCCTTTAGAACTAACCTTGGTAATACCAAGCATGCGCAGCTGGCTCTTGCTTAGCGTGCGCCCCTTGTTTATATTCAAGAAGCTTTCAGGGCGCATCAGGTGCCCATCGGCTGCCTGGTACATAAAAGTATATTTTGTTTTATGTTTAATCATAATCAATTCAGTATTTCAGATGGGACCACGAACCCGCTGGCGTCGTGCTTCGCTTTGCCTTTAGCGGTCAGGCCGATAATGACCCCCGGGCCGGCATCCGTGAAGCGCGCGTCGTGTTCGTCGCCATCAATCACTGGATAGCCGCGCCACGTTGCCGGCAGCTCGCCAGAGAATACGACGGCCGCGCTGGTATGCTTCAACACATCCGCCAGTTTATGGTCGTTATCTTCTGCACGTGAGAAAGTTAAATGATAGTTAGCCGGCAGCGTCTGGCCCACAATACGATTCTCTAATTTTGTATAGTCATAGAATTGCACCTCAGGGAACAGCTGCATAATATTCATTCCAGTGTCGCCAACCTTGTAACGTTCATATGGCAGGTCCGACGTCCCGTTAAGTCTTACGGCAGCCTTCAGGCCCTTAGCCTTCGCCTGCTTCTGGAGCTTGCCTATCTCCAGCGCCAGGTCCTGTAAGAATTGCTTGCGGTCATCCCAGAACCGATTCGTCTTCTTGAGTCTTGCTTTCTGTACTACGCCCATCGCACCACGTCCCGCGGTATTTAGACAAGCTGCAGCACAACCAGCGGACGCGCCGGGGCATACGTTCTTGCCGCTTAAGTTATAAGGCGCCATGTAAATGATGCCGGTTAATACGCCAACCTTCTCAGATTTAATCGTTTTGTAATTGGTATTGATACCTAGTAGTTTTTGCATGTGTTTATCCTCTCTATTAATTTCCCATAGTATATATATTATTTATTCTTTGTCAAGCTTTGCGCGCTTGTGCCCTTGAGCCCTTGCGCGCTTGCGCATTTCAGCCTGCTGGAGCCAGTACGGGTTCGTCTTCTCGTAGAAGGCCCGCGATCCGAGCGGCGCGGCCCCGGAGGGCCGCTGCTGGTTACCCATAGTTCTGCACCGTTTCGTGATATTCATCATCAGTCATTTTAAGCAGCTGCTGCAATGTCTCCACTACCTCGCTGGACCGGCGGCCGTCATCACCTATACAGATGTTGACGGCGGTTCTTACCTTGGCTAGATCTAAATCATCCATTCTGTTTTACCCGATCATTTTCTTTAAACACAAAGATGGCGTCGCCGTAGATGTGCGCGTAGTCTTCCCAGTTTTCAGTTAGTTGTTTTTCCATACGCTTGAAATAGTTCCATCTCAACATGGATGCGCGGTGATTGCGTTGCGGGTTATTAACCAGCAAGCCCTCTTCGTCCGCCCATATCTCAACCTTCACTGATGCACCACTGTTGTGATCAACGTACCTGCCATCAACAATCTCGAATCTATTGTGATTTAATAGTTCTTGGATTTGGTCGTACTTTGGTTTTTTCTCAAAGGTGTGCATTTCAGCTGGTGAATTGTCAGCCCGTAGTATGTTTACTTTGTATGTCATTTGTTATCCTTTTGTTAGTTATTAATAACACAATATCCCATATTAATATATCTTTGTCAAACATTATCTTTGCACATTAGAATCATTCTAAATTGCGCTTGCGTGCTTGCGGCCTTGCGCCCCGGATTTCTCTAAAAGAATCACACCCGGGGCTGGCCCCCTTCATAGCTGCGCGCGTTTACCTCCAGCCAGGGGGCGTGGATCACTTGACTATCGAACTTATTAGTTAAGCCAATGTTTGCCTTTCGCAATCCCGATTGTACTCTTATGTCTCTCGCATGCACCGAGACCAGGTGGCAGGTGGCGATCCTGTCGCTTTCTAAAAGTACAATCGGCATAGCGATTGTGGTAGAGTTGGTCTTACAGATATAACTACCATGCCACTCTACTCTGTTAATGCATTTGTGAATTGCCCTCTGCAATCACCAATGCAATCTCGTTGTCATAGGCTTGTCGTTCAGCAATCTTCTGCTCTCTAGTCATGGTTTTATTCTTCATACCTTTCACCATGTCTGCAAGATTAGTAGGATTGTACATAGAAAGACCTGTACTATTAACTGTAATCAAATCACTTTCATCACATTGTACGCCTAGTTCATTCATTAACTCAACACCCTCGTCTAAGAAACGATATGCTTTTAGACCTGTAAGCATAACCTTTCTTTGTTCTTCGATAGTGCTTATCCATGTTTCATGAGCCGATATTAATTGTGCTTTCTTCTTCTTAAACATTTGGAAGATAGAAAACTCATGTGGCTCACAAGCAATCGTTCTATGTCGACAATGGCTTGTGCCGATAATGTCAAGATAGTATTGACTATCGAACTCATTAGTTATGCCAATGTTATTATCCATACTTGAGTTGTGTGAGTGATAATTAGAATAACCTAGTTCTTGTCTGCAACCCTCTATGTGTTGCGACTTGTGTGGGTTATCTTGATTATCTTTTTGTTGTGGGTAGATATCGGGGTTTAATCCTTTTGCTTTTAACTCATCTCTAAAATAAGCAAAGGCAAATTTCTCACCACTATCACCATAGTTGCGACTATCTGTGCTACCAAATAAACCAAAGTCTATATGCTCACTTAACTCTCGGTTATTACCATAAGAACTATTTTCTTCGGTATCCATACCTTGAGCCATTGAGAAGTAGAAACATTTATCTTTTGCTACCACATCAACAGCCGAGCCATATCTGTCTTTTAACATTTGACATAACTCAACATCATCTGGGCGATAAGACCTTTCTACTACTTCCTTAGCAAGTGCAAAGGCTTTCCCATAGTTATCTTTCACTTCTTCCTTACAAGTATCGTATGCTTGTTTCTCTAAAGTGTCCTCACTTTCTGCGTGTGAGATATACCGATTGATTATCTTCTTTCGATATTCGTCATTCATTCTTAATCGTGCCATATTTATTATCCTTTCTATATGGTTTGGTTATTAGTTGCATTAGTTGTATCATTATTTCCCATACCTTGCAACCATAAAGAGTATGCGGTGATATTTTTTGCAGTCCAATCTTCCCAACAACCGCGACTATGAAAGACGCGCGTGTGCGCTTGTCCCTTGTTTCTCCAACTCCCATAGGGATAGCCGACATAGTTATTATCACTTGGATAGAACTTTATGCCACAATTCTTACAATGCATTTTCATAATTCTGCCCTCTCTTTATCCTCTATCTCTTTTTGTTTATCCTCATAAACCCAATAGTATTTCTCGCCATAGTTTGCTAAGAATTCTTCTTCTTGCATTACCTCTGCGTTTTTATCCATTTGT
>Ga0208545_1000487_pt1 | contig 18478 bp, 18 predicted proteins | sample DEB08_DNA_12_FD_185498 | JGI IMG/M metagenome (GOLD analysis project Ga0208545, IMG submission 185498) | Aqueous microbial communities from the Delaware River and Bay under freshwater to marine salinity gradient to study organic matter... | ecosystem: Environmental > Aquatic > Marine > Coastal ... | reverse complement strand
CGCTTGATGCAAGGTTGGCAAGAGGGGACCAGCCCCTCCGCTAGTTACATGAGGTAGAGTATCAGGCAGGGTGCTACGATTGCTGCAAGGCCTGCGACGTCGAGGATGAAGTGTTTCATGTGAGGTTCTCCTGAGTTGGTGGTGGGTGGCGCTGAGGCCACCCTTGAGGCTTAGGCTACCTTCTTGCGAAGAGCTGCCATGTCTACGTTGGTGCGCTTGATTGGGCGCTTGACTGTTGGCTTCCATTCCTCGCCGCCAGTGATTGTGAAGTACACTGCCTTCTCGATGTCGAGGCGTTCTTCGAGGATTTCGAGTTCCGCATACAGTTTGCCAGCAAACCGTTCGGCGCGCTCTGCTGCGTTATCGTCTTTCTCTGACATGTGGCGGTCATACTCTGCGAGGATGTCGCACAGCTGCTTCTTCTTGAAGCTCAAGCTGTTGTTGGCAGTGTAGCAAGCGTCCCGTGAGATGCCGATGAGCAATGATTCGTGAACACCGTCTTGCTGGAAGTAGTGAATATGATCCAGTTTTTGAGCGATGATGTCTGAGGTGGTGAGTGTCTTTGTCATTTCCTAGTCTCCTATTGTCTCGCAGGGGTCATCCCCGCGATGAAATGCCAGAGAATAATCCACCAACTGAACGCAGTGAGGCTTGCAGTTCGCAATGACAATCCGCACCTGCCACCGCCAGAATCTAAAGGCCAACACAAGCCAGCTAAGCAACAGTCATTACAAAGAAAGGATTGTCGTTGCGAACTGTTGGAGGGTTATTCACGCCAGCATGAGACGCGGGGATGAACCATGTGAGATGATTGAGACGACGGCAATGCCAAGGTCGCGAGCCGCCTCTGACAGAAGAGCCAACAACGGCGTTATAGTATGGTTATAGCACGCTTAAGGTGTGAGTTACGAACCTTTGTGCGTTGACACAGGGGTTTGAGAGCGTGTTATCAACGGGGGGAGAGAGGGAGAGGGGGGCTCAAGGAGTAGAGAATGAATGAAGTTACACAGAGAAAGCTAACCAGCAAGCAATCAGCGTTGGTTGATATAATGGTAGCGGAAGGACTCAAGCCCGCACAAGCCGCTGAGAAGGCAGGGTACGCCTCAGGCAAGGCTGGATATGTAAGCGCATACAGATCACTCAAGCTACCCCATGTGCAGCAGTACATGATGCAGAGGATGCATGAGGAGTTCGGACTAAGTGCTGTTGCTGCCCTGAACACCACTCGCAGGCTCTCACAAGGTGCCAGAAGTGAGTACGTTCAGCTACAAGCGAGCCAAGATTTGCTAGACAGGGCAGGGTACAAGCCGATAGATCGCAGCCAAGTACAGGTTGCAGGTGACATCAAGGTAAGCATTGACCTAGGATAAATGCTCTGCGGTCAGTCTGGTAGCAGGGGGGTAGGGGGAAAAGTAGTAGTGCTAGTTACTGTAATAGTCTCTCACAAACATTTTTCCCTAAAAAAGCTCCGCAAACAAAAGTGAGGAGATTGCTTTGAGCCGTTATGATAAGAAGCCTGAGAAGAGCAAGCGTTCTGACACGAGCGTTGCTAAGGATAAGTTGAGGAGTGTTGGTTATGGCAAAGAGTCCAGCGTGGCAGAGGAAAGCGGGCAAGAATCCTGAGGGTGGATTGAACGCTAAGGGTCGTGCGAGTTACAAGCAGGGTACGTTGAAGGCTCCTGTGAAGAGTGGTGACAACCCTAGACGTGCGAGTTTCTTGGCGCGGATGGCGGGGATGAAGGGGCCTGAGCGTGACGAGAAGGGGAAGCCTACGCGTCTTCTTTTGAGTTTGAAGGCATGGGGTGCTTCCTCGAAGGCTGATGCTCGTGCTAAGGCTAGGTCTATTAGTAAACGGAACAAGGCGAAGAAGGATTAGGGGTATGTGTTTGGCAAGTAAGCCGAAATCGGCAGCGAGTTATTACAAGGCGATTAAGCCTGAGTCATTGCAGTTGGGTTCTCTTGGTACTGACCCTGCGGATCAGATTGCACGTTCTTTGAATTATGGTGAGTATCGTACTGGGCAGGAGCGTCGTACTTTGCTTTCGCCTTATATGGTTCAGTCGAGTGGTGACAGGTAATGGTTTGGAAGTGTAAGAACAGCGATACGGTTTGGGACGGTGAGACGCATGAGTTAGCGGGGCGCACCTTTACTGGGGCTACGCGCACTTCTGAGTCTGTACCTTTGGTTTGGATAGAGGAGCCTAAGAAGATCGCTTCCCCTTCTAAGCCCAAGCAACCTAGAAAGAAGCAACCACCCAAGCCCAAGGGCGCAACTGCGTGGGATTGACATGAGCTTTATCAATGCTCTTTCTCAGCTTGAGCGAGAAACACTTAGGCGGGTTGTGCGCATAGTTCACATGAAGCACTTCCCTAAAGACTTTGCCAGTGACTACGAGGCAGACAAGATCATTGAGACCATTGGCCCTGAGGCTGCTGGCAAGATGATTAAGCTGGGAATTGATCGGGGGATACACAATGCCTAAAGGTCTTAGTGTGAATGGTTGATTTCAAGTACAGGCCTGACGGTGAAGTCCTAAAGGCCTTTATGAAGGATGACACATTCTTTCGCGGCATTCGTGGTCCCGTTGGTAGCGGGAAGTCTGTGGCCTCTTGCGTTGAAGTATTCCGCAGGGCGCTGGAGCAACAGAAGGGGCCGAACGGTGTTCGGAAAAGCCGATGGGCTATCATTCGAAATACCAACCCGCAGCTAAGAACAACGACGATCAAGACTTGGCTTGACTGGTTTCCTGAGACTAGCTGGGGCAAGTTCACTTGGTCGGTTCCCTATACTCACCACATCAAGAAGGGCGATATTGATCTAGAGGTTATTTTCTTAGCGCTTGATCGGCCTGAGGATGTGAAGAAACTTCTTTCGCTTGAGCTTACTGGCATTTGGATTAACGAGGCGCGTGAGATACCCAAGAGTATCATTGACGCCTGCACTATGCGTGTTGGTCGTTATCCTTCTATGCGTGATGGTGGTCCGTCATGGACGGGTGTTATTGCAGATACGAACGCGCCAGAGGAAGATCACTGGTGGCCTATCATGTCTGGCGAGGTTCCTATTCCCGATCACATTCCGCGTGAGCAGGCCAAGATGTTGGTCAGGCCGACCAACTGGCAGTTCTTTACGCAGCCTTCTGGGATGGTTGAGACCCGCGATGAAGACGGTGAGATCAATGGGTACAAGCCAAACGCTGAGGCTGAGAACCAGAATAACATGATGAAGTCTTACTACCCCAACCTTGTTCAAGGTAAGACGAAATCATGGATCGATGTCTATGTGATGAACCGCTTCGGCCATATTCAGGATGGAAAGCCAGTGTATCCAATGTTTGCCCCAGAGGTTCACATCGCCAAGGAGGAGTTGCCCATTGCTGCCAACCTGCCTGTTTATGTTGGCGTTGACTTCGGCCTGACGCCAGCGGCTGCTATCGGGCAGAAGGTCCGCGGCAGGTGGTTGATTCAGTCAGAGATTGTGGCGGTTGACATGGGGGTTGTCAGGTTCGCAGAGGTGCTGCGCAATGAGCTGTCTACCCGTTTCTTTGCCTGCCCAGAGGTTCACATATACGGCGATCCATCTGGTGACTTCCGCGCACAGACCGATGAATCAACGCCGTTCCAGATACTTCGTGGCGCTGGGCTCAGGGCTTACCCCACGCATTCCAACTCCGTTGATCTTCGCCTTGAGTCTGTCTCTTCTCAGCTGATGAAGATGGCTGAGGGCAAGCCCGCGTTTCTTTTGGATCGTCGGTGCAGCATGTTGATTAAAGGCTTTGAGGGCGGGTATGGGTACAAGCGCATGGAGGTTAGCGGTGAGCGATACGCTGACAAGCCTGACAAGAATATGTTCTCGCACATCCACGATGCATTGCAGTATCTGATGCTTGGCGCTGGGGAAGGCAGGGCGCTGATGAATAACCAGAAGCCAATGCAGCCAACAATCGCGAAGCGTGACTTCGATGTGTTCAACAAGAAGCCAGCAAGAGGGCAGCGCAGACAGGGGCTGTGGTCGCGGCTTTAAGTATTGTGCGTTGAATCTGCGCCGTTCTTGTGCTTTCAAACCGTAAAGTCTCAGGAGATATAAAATGTGCTTTAGGTCCAAATCACAAAAGAAAGCAGAAGAATCAGCCAACCTCGCGAGTGCAGAGTCCCGCGCTGCGGCAGAGCTTGAGCGCCAGCAGGTAGTGCGGCAGCGGGCAGAACAGAAGCGCGAAGACATTCAGGGCGCTCTCAGTCAGAAGAGCGTAAACCAAGGGCGTCGTGGTAGTAGCGGGGCGCGTGGTCGTCGCTCTCTTTACTCTGCTAATACTGGCGCTGGATTTATTAGCAGGTTTGATTGATGCAAGAAGCAGCAAAGAAATACATCTCGAAGTATGAAAAGGCTAAGGCCTTTCGTGAGAACTGGGTTCCATTGTTTGAGGAGTGCTACGAGTATGCGCTCCCCCAGCGCGAGTCCTTCTATGCAGAGACAGCTGGACAGCGGCGAGATGATAAAATCTTTGACGAGACTGCGGTTGTTGGTGTGCAGGAATTTGCAAGCCGACTTCAAAGTGGCATTGTTCCTAACTTTGCTCGATGGGCTGACTTCACTTCTGGCAGTGAGGTTCCGCCAGAGGACCGTGATCGGGTAAACAACGAGCTCGATGAAGTCACAGAGTATGTTTTCGAGGTGCTGCAAAACTCTAACTTCGGTCAGGAAGTTCACGAGTCCTTTATGGACTTGGCCGTTGGCACTGGCGTTCTGTCAGTTGAAGAGGGTGACGCACTAAACCCTGTTGTTTTCTCAGCCGTCCCGCTGCCTCAAGTGGTTCTTGATACTGGTCCCGATGACCGCATCGACCATGTGTTTCGTGAGCGAAAGAAAGTTCCGTTCGAGCACCTTAGCTTGATGTATCCTAAGTCTACGTTCGACCCTAAGGTCATGGCGTTGATGTCTACAAATGGCACGACTGATGTTCTTGAGGTTGTTTGCCGCGACTACACTAAACGCAATGAAGAGGCGTATCTGCACTACGCTATCTGCCAGCGCACCAAGACAGTCTTGCACTATAGGCAGATGAATGGCGTTGGCTCCAACCCATATGTCTGTTTCCGCTGGGCTAAGTGTGCTGGTGAGGTCTACGGTCGCGGTCCTCTTATCAACGCACTGTCTGCTATCAAGACAACGAACCTAACCATTGAGTTGATTCTTGAGAATGCGCAGATGTCCATCTCTGGCATCTATCAGATGGAAGATGACGGGGTGGTTAACCCCGATACGATCCAACTAGTTCCGGGGTCTATCATTCCAAAGGCTATGGGTTCTAGTGGTCTACAGCCTATCAATGCGGCTGGTCGCTTTGATGTTGCGCAGCTTGTCCTTAGCGACATGCGATTGAACATTAAGAAGGCGCTCTACAACGATATGCTTGGCAACCCAGACAAGACGCCAGCTACAGCAACGGAAGTTGCAGAGCGTATGGCTGATCTATCGCGGCGTATGGGTGCTGCCTTTGGCCGATTGCAGTCCGAGCTTGTCCAGCCTGTGTTGCAGCGTGTTGTTTACATCCTCAAGAAGCAGGGGCGCATTGAGCTGCCTACGGTTAATGGCCGCGAGGTAAAGGTTAAGTCTACGTCTCCACTGGCTCAGGCTCAGGCAAACCAAGACATTTCAAGCGTTGCCCGTTTCCTTGAGATGGTTGGCGGTGTCTTTGGTACAGAGATGTTGCAGATGCTTGTAGATGGGGAGGCTGTTGCGATTCACCTTGCTAAAAAGTTTGGCGTTCCAGACAGCTTGATCCGCGATGAAGAACAGCGTAAACAAATAGCTGCAATGGCGCAGCAAATGGCACAGCAGCAGATGGCGCAGCAACAGGGAGCACCACTTGAACAACAAGGTTAATATCGGCATCGACGGAATCCAGCGAAACAAAGAGCGGGATTTGGAGATTAGTCAGGATATTGCCTCTGTTTTCTCTGGGCCAACTGGGGTCCAAGTGCTCAAGTATCTTCGTTCTATTACCATTGAAATGGTTCATGGACCTAATGTTGCGTCAGAAGAGCTGCGGCACCATGAGGGGCAGCGTTATATCGTTGGCCTTCTCGAGCAGCGTATTGCACATGCACATAGGAGCAAGAAATGAGCGAATCACTTTTATCAGAAAGTCAGCCGGACCTCCCTGCGGCTGATGCGACGGAAGCCACTTTAGAGTCGTCAACTCCTCCCGTAAGTGAACGACCTGAGTGGCTTCCCGAGAAATACAGTTCACCAGAGGAATTGGCCAAGGCTTACAAAAACCTTGAGTCAAAGATTGGTGCGAAAGAGGAAGACCTTCGCAAGCAGATCAGCGACGAGATTGCGCAGCAGGCTTACGCGGATCGACCAGAAACAGCAGGCGACTATGAGCTTCCTGACTTTGTTGATTCCGAGTCTGCCGTTGATAATGAGCTAATGCGCTGGTGGTCTGAGCATTCCTTTGAGAATGGCTACGGCCAAGAGGAGTTCCAGAAGGGCATCGAGATGTATATGGGTGCGGTGCAGGGACAGCAGCCGAATCTTGAAGCTGAGTCCAAGCGTCTTGGTGACAATGCCTCTGCGCGTGTAGATGCAGCAAGTGCCTTTGCTTCTAAGTTCTTTCCGGCTGATGTTACGCCAGCGATTGAGCGTATGTGTGAGACGGCTGAAGGCATCATGGCCCTTGAGGTTATCATGGAGAACATGAAGGATGGCTCATTCTCTGGTGATACTTCTACTGCACAGCGTACAACCGATCAGTCACTGCAAGAAATGATGCGTGATCCACGGTATCACAGCCCAGCGCAGCGCGATCCAAACTTTGTGAAGCAGGTTGAAGAAGGCTTTAAGAAACTCTATGGCCAGTAAACCACTGGTCATTATGGGTGATATTGAGCTTCACCACTTGGCTGAGAAGCACATACTTCCGTTTGTGGAAAACATGAGCAAGCAGAACCTCAGGGAGTTTGAGGTTCTGTATAAGCTCGATCCCGTTGAGTCATTGCGCGGTGCTATCAATGAAGACTTGGCTCATGCAGTAGAGCTCAATGGAAATCCTATTGCTATCTGTGGTGTGCGCGAAGCAACGATGTGGGCTGTCTTTTCAAACGACATTAAGAAACATTGGCGCAATTTTGTTAAGCAGTCACCAAATGTTGTGAGTTTCTATCACAACTTCTATGAAGAGCTTTACTGTGACGTTTGGGATGAAAACATATTCGTCCACAACTGGCTGGCCCACTTAGGCTTTCGACCATACGCAACACAGCAAGCCGAGCATCGTGTAATAAATTTTGTGCGTTGCAATTCGTGGGGTGATGTTGTTGGTTCTAATCTATCACGGCCCGTGATGCACTAAGAGGCCCGAAAGGATACCCTTGTTTGAAGTGATGTAACGGACACCCGTTCGTAGCAAATTCATCTAAGGAAAACATCATGGCCAATACCATTGACCAAGCCTTCATCAAGCAGTTCGAAACAGAAGTTCACCTCGCGTATCAGCGCATGGGTTCTAAGCTGCGCAACACTGTTCGCTCTTCTAACGTATCTGGTTCGGTTGCCCGCTTTCAGAAGATCGGCACTGGCACTGCGGTAACAAAAACCCGCAATGCAAACGTAACGCCAATGGAGCTGGTACACACTAACGTCGAAGCGACGATGGTTGATTACTACGCTTCCGAGTACATCGACAAGCTCGACGAGCTGAAGCTCAATATCAACGAGCGCCAAGCAGTAGCAACTTCTGCTGCCGCAGCACTGGGTCGTCAGACTGACGCACTTCTTGTTGCAGCAATGGATGCTGGTGCGAACGCAACTCAGATTGCTGACACAAGCGGTGCGCTTGGCAAGGCTGATCTTCTTGTTCTCTTTGAGACATTCGGTACTGCCGACATTCCAGAAGACGGCCAGCGTTACATCGCTATGTCGCCAGCTGGTTTTGCTGACTTGTTTAACATTAACGAGTTTGCATCCTCTGATTACGTTGGCGATCAGAACCTGCCATTCGCAGGCGGTATGACCATGAAGGAGTTTTTGGGCTTCAAAATCTTCTCCACATCGGCAGTTGCTGGCGGCAAAAACTTTGCCTACCACACAACCGCTGTTGGTATCGGTATCAATGCGGATGTCCAAACTGAGGTTAACTATGTTCCTGAGAAGGTCGCGCACTTGACCACATCCATGATGTCGATGGGTGCAGTTGCTATTGATAGCAACGGTATCTACGAAGTCCTCGACAACAACTAATAGGGGTGGGGGGCTACGGCCCCCCAAACTTTCATGCCAACTATTGCAAACACAGCTATCAAAGTATGCTCAAGGGCTTCTATCCTTATGGGTGGTTCGCCTATTTCTTCATTCGCGGATGGTACAGCCGAGGCTGATATTTGCGATGCTATGTATGAAGATATTGCCCGAGCATGTTTAACTAATACTCGATGGGGCTTTGCCACCAATCAGGCGGTTCTTAACCGTTTGGCTTCTGACCCCACTGGCCGCTGGGATGCGGCCTATCAATTACCAACAGAGACGCTGACCGTTTCCGCTGTGACTGTGAATGATGCGCCGATCAAGTTCGATACTTACGGTGATAAGATTTACTGCGATGTTTCTGAGAGTGAGACGGTAATTGCAGATTACATCTTCCGCGCTTCTGAAAGTGAATGGCCCTCCTACTTTACCATTGCCGTAGAGTATTCAATGGCTGCGGTGCTTGCTATCTCTGCGGCGCGGGATGCCCAGCTATCTCAGCTTATGGAGCAGAAGTATTCGTTCCTCATGGCGCAAGCGCGCAACCGTGACTCACAGCGTCAAACCTCACAGCGTCTAAACACATCTAGGTTTATTGCCCAAAGGCGTAGCTAATGCGAAAGATCAGAATACCGCAGAACAGCTTTCAGTTTGGGGAAGTCAGTGACTCATTAAGAATGCGGACTGATACGCCGATCTATTCTGCTTCAGTTAGGAAGCTGGAGAACATGATCGTTACGTCAGAGGGTGCGGCTAAGAAACGCCACGGCCTAAAGTTCGTTCATAACTTGGGTGCGGCGGGCAGCAATACTCAGCTATTTGAGTTCGAGTTCTCTGATGACGAGCAGTACCTTATCTCTGTCGAGGATGGTCAGGTTCGTTGCTTCTATCTCGATCAGGCCAATGATGTGATTACACTGGTTAGTACGATAACTGCTGATACGAATGGCGATCCTATTCCATTCGATGACCGTTATATCAACCAGTACACCAACGCCCAGTATGGCGATGTGATGTTTATCTGCCACCCGCTGTTCATGCCTCGGATGCTTATCAGGACCAGCCTGACCAGCTTTGAGATCACACCTTATTCCTTTGACCAGCAGCTTGATGGCTCAAGGGTGTTTCAGCCTTACTATAACTTTCAGCCACATGGTGCGACGCTTGATCCGTCTGGCATTACTGGATCGATCACTGTCACAACAAGTGTGCCTTACTTCACGCCAGATCATGTCGGCGTTGTGCTTTTGTATAACCAGTCTGAGATTGAGATCACCGCATACACCAGCGCAACGGAAGTTACTGGCACTGTCATTGATGAATTGAAGATACGCCTTGCTGTGCAGAACCCACTGCGCACATCGGCTGGCAGTAGGACGGTTGAAGTTACGCATATCGATCACGGTTATTCTGGCGGTGAGGTTGTTATCATTGAGGATGCTTCTGCGACTGGCGGAATTAACACTGGCAACTTGAATGGCAGTCGCACTGTTGCTGGCATTGTCGATCAAAACACTTGGTACTTTACAGCTGGTGGTATTGCATCTTCCGCTGAAGATGGCGGCGGCTATGTAAAGTTGAGTACTCATAGTGCAACGGCTGATTGGTCTGAGCAGTCTTTCTCTGCGGTTAGAGGGTATCCCTCTGCCGTTGTTTTCCATGAGAACAGGCTTTGCTATGGCGGAACGCTGGCCCAGCCTGACACCATCTGGATGTCACAGATCGGCGAGTTCTTTAACTTCGATGTCGGTGAGGCTGCGGACACTGACGCTATCTCAATCGTTGCGGCTACTGGTCATGTGAATGAAATCAGGTACATGGTTTCTAACCGTGACTTGCAGGTCTTTGGTGCGGCTGGTGAGCTTTATATTCCAACGTATCTAAACCAAGCAATCACCCCGACGAATGCTCAGATCAGATTGCAAACACCGTTTGGCTGCAACTTTACCCAGCCAGTCTCGATTGATGGAGCGACTGTATTCATTCAGAACGGCGGCAATGTTGCGAGAGAGTTTCTCTATACTGACAGCGAAGATGCTTACACCTCCACTGCAATATCAACGCTGGCATCGCACCTTATGGTTTCGCCTAAGTTCATGGCTGTCTCGCACGGTGGTTTTGATAGCCCAGAATCATATGCTCTCTTGAGCAATGGCAATGGTGACTTGGCTTTGTTTAGCTCCAGCCGCGCAGAGCGCAGAGCTTCTTGGTCGAGGGCTACGACTGACGGAACCTTCTTGGCTGTTTCTGCGGTGCATGATCGCATGTTCGTAAACATACTGACGCCTTCTGGTGATGTTGTTCTCTGTGAGTTTGCTGCTGAGATTGGATTGGATCGGTATGTCACTGGTACGATTACTGCCAACTACCTTGATGTCAGCGACCTTTATGCTGTTGGGGATGTGGTCGATGTCTTGAGTGAAGATGGCTTGTCTTACTATGGCCAGCGCACTGTTGTTCTTAACGGTGGCGTCGAAAGCATTAACCTTGAGGGCTACACTAGCGTTGCCCATGCAGGCAAAGCATTTAGCGTTGAGATCGAGAGCAACCCGATTGATGCTAACTCAGCAGACGGCTCTATGACTGGCGAGATTCGCGGTGTTAGCACTGTGGTTCTAGACCTGCGGGATGCCTTCTCAGCCAAGGTTAATAATAGGGATATACCTTTGAGCACTCCATTCGGCGGCAAAAAAGAGTATCGCTTGCTTGGTTATAACCGCGATCCTGTCATTACCATTTCCCAGAATAGCCCACTTCCATTGCAGGTTAATGGATTTGTTTCGGAGGTCATTATCTAATGGACCCATTAACTATGATGATAATTGCCACTGCGGTCTCTGGCGGGGCTAAGGCTGGCGCTCAGATATTCGCTGGTAATAGTGCGCAGCTGGCATCGGAAACAAACGCCTTTAACATTGAGACGCAGAAGAAGCTGTCTCAAGCTGAGGCGCTTGATCGTCACAATCAAAGGCTTGAGGTCTATCGTTCCAACCTTTCCTCCAACATTGCTGCGTTCTCGGCGATGGGACGTGACGTTGGCTCTGATCGTTCCGTTTCTGCATTCCTTGAAAAGCAAAGACGGATTGCCACTGATGACACTGCAAGGTCTGATTTCATGGGGGCAATGGAGTCAATGAAACTTGGTCAAGAGGCAGCGACTACTCGAGCAGAGGGTTATGCTGCGCAGACTGCTGGTTACATTGGGGCGTTTACTACAGTTGCCTCAACCTTTTCTCAGATGGCCCAGCTTGGTGCTGGTTCGTCTGGCGGCACTCCTCAGTCTGGTGCTCCAACAACTTCACCGCGTCCGATAGCAAGAGGTCAGGCAGCGCCTAGACGCTCTATGGGCGCTACAGTTTCAAGTTACCTTCAGCCAAGGGGATAAGAATGGCAGTCATTAGAGAGAGCCGCCAATTTGGAATTGGAAAGATTGGCGTAGCTCGAGCATCCCGTGGCGGCGAGATCGTTGGTGAAGCGGTCGCTCGATCAGCGGATCAGCTGAATGAGATATTCTACCGCAAGGCAGCACAGGCTTCTGAGGAGGCTGGCTTGAAGAAGGGGGCTGCTGTTGATCGTGAGAAGGTAATCACTATCAATCCGCAGACTGGTGCTCCAGAGGCCTATGAGACGCCAGAGGGAATGGGTTCCATTGCCACGTCTGCATACCAGCGCGTGGTCATGCGCAGATTCCAGCAAAGCATGGAAGACGAGATACGCGACAAGGCCAAAGAGCTATCGGTTCAGTATGAAGATAATCCCAATGGCGTTGGTCTCTATGAGTCAGCAATGTCTGACTATATTGCGTCAATGTCCAATGTTGCTCAGGACGAGTTCAAGGGTTTCATAACTGACGTTGGTACAAGCTATCTTACATCGACCAGCACCAACATGGGCATTGCTCAGGTGCGTCGTGAGCGGGCTGCGGCAAGGGCCTCCCAAGCTGCTGCGATTGAGGATGGCCTAAACAACATTGAGATGATGGTCGCCCAGATTGGACCTTCTGCATTGGAAGGGCCGACTGCTGTTAACGGGGTAATCGGTTCTGTTGCTGCGGCTGCAAACGATGGCGCTGAGGCTGGCCTGTTTGGTCCTAATGAAATTGCGCGGCACGGGCGCAAGGGTCAGCTTGCAGTGGCGAGGGGTTTGATCCGCTACGCCTCTTCGCAGACTGATGACCCTGATGATCTTCGCCTTTTACAGCAAGCCATTGGTACGCAGAACCCAAGTGCAGTTCCCGCTCAGTTTTCAGAGGTTGCGGATGTGCTTCGCAGCTTTGGTTCTGACTACTCAAGCCTATCAGACCTAGAAAAGTTTTCTGATGGATTGCTTTCTGATGCGGCGCAGTACGCTGAGGTTGTTCAGTCTCGCGAGGTAGAGGCGCAAGAAGCTGAGAATGCTCGAGTTGTTTTTGCAATGCAGAATAATCTTGCAGGGCAAACTCTTGCAGAGAAAGGCTTTGCCCTTACTAGAGGCCCGCTTGCAGTTGCCAAACGTGCTGGCAATGAATGGGAACGCCTTACACGCAGCGCTGGTATTGAGTTGTCCAATGGCAACAATGATATTTCAGATCAGATTATTGAGCGGCGCAATGCTGCTCTAAGTGCTCAGGCAAGTGGCATCTATGCCCGCGCTCTTAGCGGCTTGGGTACTGGGGATACCGATGCGCTTGAGAACGCAATCGTAAATCGCAATCCAATGCTTGCGCCAGAGAGTGCTAGGCTTGAGTTGAACGCGCTATTCCGAATGGAAGCAGCAACTGGCCAGCCAGTTCTAGATGACTTTATGAGCGAGATCAGCGCTTACAGAAGTTCTGCTGGAAAGAATGTAGACTCAATCAATCAGGCGGCTGCTGCACAGCAAGCTCTTGAGGTTGACTTAGACTCAATCATTTTTGCATCCGATCCAGAGGCGAAGGCAAACGAGGTCATAGGCCAGATTAACTCCATTCAGAATTTGCCAGAGCCAGAGGCTAAGGGGATGATTGATGCCGCATATCTAAACACTGGTCGTAATATACTCGGCCAGTTCTTTGCTAATTCCAGCTTAACTCGAGATCAGTTGCGCGAGGCGCGTAGTGTTTTTGAGGGTGGAGCCGTCCAAGAGGGTATTCTTTCTGATACTCAAGTCGGCCAGATTGCTAGGGCTAGGTCTTTTGCTGAGGAAGCCAACGGCTTGTCGCAGCTGCGCACTACGTTCAACAGTCAAGCTGGCACGGTCAATGACCGGATCAAGGCTGCTGAGGACCGACAAGATACTTTTGATTTGCGTAATAGCATTTCTCTTGGTCAGGCAAGCCCGACTACATTTGAGAACCGCAGTGAATTTGAAGCGATGCTTAGTGAAAAGTATGCTGACGGTCAGGACATTTCTCGAATCTGGGGAAGCCCTGAGTCTTTTGCAAATCCAACTGCCTTGGCTATGCTCAATGAGGTTACTCAGTCTGGTATGTTGCCGCAGAGTTTGCACAATACATTCACCTCAATGGCGGAGGGTGAGTTTCGTATTGGCGATCCGAACGCGGTACTTTCCCACTACATGAATGTGAGGGACTACCAGTTTGAAGGGCAGAGAATTAACAATCCTGCCATCAATTCTCTAAGCGAAAGTCAGCGGGCTACTTTGGATTATCTTGCCGACATTGTTGATGTTGAGGGCAACATGAGCCCAGATCGCATGGCTGCTATTTACAATCAAAGGCAAGAGTTCATCAATAACCCAAGGGCAAAGGAAAGGGTAGAGGCAGTTCTTGAGTCACCGCTCGATGAATTTGTATTTACCCTTGATGGTATTGATGAAGCGCCTGCATCGTCAGTAAATGCAATGCGCTCCGCAGTTCTAGGGCTTGCATCTCTTGGTGCTTCTGGTCGTGAGATTAAAAGCAACCTAGAGCGTCAGATGGAAAAAACTTATCCTGATGGTCAGGGTTATGTTGTGAATGCAAACGGTGGCGAGAGAACGCGCTTCCCTCTTAGCATTGCTGCTTATGGTCACGAAAACTTGATGAAGACCCACGTTAATAATGTGGTTGCTCAAGTCACTGGATTAGACAGAGCCTCCCTCGGCGGTGATCGTATCCTTGCTCAAGGCGGCAGGGGGGTGGGGTATGTCCGCCCAGAGAATGCGCTGTATCTGGTCCCATTGGACTCTTCCAGCAATGGGGAGGTTCGCTACACAGTGAAGCGTTCTCGTCCACTAGAGGAGGGCGGCGATGAAGTTCTCAATCAAACCGTTTCAGAGGATGGCGTGAGCTACTCCGTTCCGATTATCATTAGCAATAGAGACCCAGCATTTGTCGAGTTGGTTCGACAGGCTGAAATGACCAAACGCTCTGGTGCTCTTCAAGAAGCCGAGGAAATCCAAACATTCTCTGGAACTGGCGAAGGTTCATTCCTTGGCACAATCTTTGGGACTTCTGACTAATGGCTGATCTTAATCGTTACTCCCCCGCGCTGTTCGAGCCAACAATCGTACCAGAGCAATCAACATTCGGGGAGGCGGTTGGTGCAACCTTAGGCTTGAGATTTGCGCCTGTTGCTGAGTCGGCCCTGATTGGCATGAGGTTTGCTGGGGAAGAGACCGACCCCAACTTTAACTGGAAAGAAAGCCTTGGGGATCATGCGCTCTATGCCACCAGCTTGTATGGGGCAAAGAACGCACAGCACATGGCTGCATTGAAGTCGATGATTGACCGCAGCTCTGAGCGTCGTCGCGTAATGTCCAACTCGACAATGATGACACAGCTTGGTGCTGGCTTGCTCGATCCTATTAACTTCATTGCCCTTCCGCTTGGTGGTCCAGCGGTTGGCGTTGCTCGATCTGCATTGCGCGTTGGTGTTGGTACTGCCGTTGTGGAAGGCGCAGCTGAGGCCGTAAACCTACAGCTTGATCCAGTGAAGACCATTGAAGAGGCAACTATTAACACGGCTTCTGCGGCTTTGTTTGGTGGTGCTCTTGGTGGAGCAATCAGCATTCCAATCTCGCGCCGCGCCGTTTCTCTTGAGCGCACTAACCAAGCCAATGCTGAGATGTTTCAGATGGCTACTCGCATTGAGAACCTGAGCGGCATGACGCCAGAGCAAATTCGCAATGCACCTGCCAGAGAAGAGCGCGAGTTCGGTGGCGCTGATGACGCAGAGTTGCGCACAACAATCCGTACATATGAGGCAGATGCTGAAAGCCTTGTAGCTAAAGGCGATATGCAGGCGGCTAATGACCTAAGGAGTCGCTCCCAATCCTTGCGCAATGAGATTGGCCTGCGCCAGCTGGATGAAATCGATGTTGATCTAAATGATCCTTACAGCATTAAGTCCTCTTGGTTTACGGATAGTGCGCTGTTCAAGATGGTCTCTACGCCAATGAAGCGTACCTTGCAGGGTAACTATCCAAGTGCAGTGAAGGAAGTATTCCTGCGCGGCTTTGGCGACAATGGCATTACCTTGGCCCTAAACTCTATTGGCCTTCCTACGCCACAGTCGGTTGCTGTTCGGACTGCTACTCATGCAGGTCGATGGGTTCGGGCGCATGATGATTTGGTTAAGCTCTGGGCATCTGAGACTGGAGCGTCTACTGCGTCTCGCCTTGATCTAAACATGAGCGACATTGCCCGTCGCGCATCTAGGTCTGACGATACCTATCGCAAGTGGCTTACCAATGTCAGTGATAAGCGCATTCGCGGCGTAGAGGATATGACCGAGAATGAGCTAAAGGCATCAAGCATTATCACCAAATACTTCGAGGATGCAGAGGTTCGGCTTGAAGAGGTTGGCCTGCTCAATAGCGATAAGGGAATGTCGCGTCAGATTGAAATGCTCGAGGCGGAGATTAAGAACCTCAAGTCTAGCTTGACTGGCGTTAAGGCAAAGTCTCTTGAGCGTGAGATGGTCAACGGTCGAATCAAAAGGCTGGAAGATCAGGCAAATAGTTTGGATGCCATTCGTCGTGAGCCACGCGGGACAGCTGAGAAGGAACCATTCTTCGCCCGCTTCTTTGACAAAGGCTCGATCCGCAGCAGGCGCAAAGAGTTCGGAGCCATTCTCTATGACTGGTTTGAAAAGAATCCTTCTGTCTATCGCATGGATGAAAGCGGCCAGCCAATAAAGGTAGAGCTAAGTACAAGCCCAGATAAGATTCGTGAGCGCGTAGAGGAAACGATTAAAGGCATTCTTGGCGAGAACGATCCGCTTGGATTGGATACAGTTTCGTTTGGTATGGGCCGCTCTAAGCACTTCCGCAGCCGCCAGTTGGACATCCCCAACAAGTTGGTCGCTGACTTCATGGTTCGAGACCCTCTTGCTGTAATGAAGACTTATGCCGCACGGATTGAGCCGCGCTATGAGTTTGCAAAGCAGTTTGGCAAAGACCTTGAAGGCGTTCGGTTTGACGTTCAGCGCTCTATGATAGCAGCAGGCAAGAGCCAAGTTGAAATTAACAAGGTCATGCGTGACTTCAATCACATGTATGACCGCACCATTGGCACTGTCCTTGAGAATCCAGATGCGCTGAGCCAAAAGGCTGCATTTGTTTTGCGCGAGGCTGCTTCATTTAGTTACATGGGTTCCTCTGGAATTGCCGCTATCCCTGACTTTGGCCGCATTGTCATGGAGTATGACATGGACAATGTGTGGAAGGGCGTTCAGGCGACCTTAGATAAAGAGCGCGTCAACATGACGGTCAATGAAGTGCGCTTGGCTGGTGAAGCGATTGATATTCTCAAGGGCAGTGCGCACATGCGCTTGATGGAGGATATGTCTAACAACATTGATGCCAGTGATATTCTAAGCCAGACACGCAACGCCTTCTATATCCTTAACGGCCTTGCCCCATTGACCACACTTGCAAAGCAGCTTGCTGGCGTGATCGATGCACACCAGATTATTGATTACTCAATCAAGCTGGGCCAAGGAAAGCTGGATGACCAAGCCATTGAGTGGCTTGCCCGCTATGGCATTGGCAAAGACATGGCTGAGAAGATTGCTAGAGCCCCGTTCGAAAAGACTGAGAACGGTTTCTACATGGCAAACACTGACCAGTGGGCTGACAGCATTTTCATCCCAGAGATTGACGGCAAGCAGGTCAGGGTGATCGAAGCAAACGCAGACGGATCGTCAGTTGGTAAGTCCCGCAACGGAAGGTACATTCCTGCGTTCTACAACGACACCACGAAGACCATTAACTTTGATAGGGACTACATCGAAGGTCCAATGTTTGACTCAAAGTCTTGGCTTGATCCAAAGATGGAGGGAGTGAATGCACTGCCTGACATTTTCAAAACACCCAAGCAGTGGTCTAACTTTGTAATGCTGCATGAGATCAATCACTCTCGCTTTCGCAGAGAAGACCTTGGATTTAATGACAAGCAAACGGCTGAGTATGAGAATGCTATCAATGATCTTGCATTAAAGGACTACAGGGAAGCCCAGACAATCAATGAAGAGACGGTGACTCAGTTCCGTGCTGCGCTAAACAGTGGTGTGTTGAATACGATCATGTCTGGTACGCCTGCCGACAAGCCAATCATTACCGATGGTGTGGTCTACATCCCAATGAGCGTTGCTTCTAAGTTTGGTATGAAAGAGCATCCTAAGTTCAAAGGCTATGCCCGAATTGAGAACGGCCTCATGGGTTTGCCATTCCAGTTCTACAGCTTTGTGTTTGCCAACGTGAACAAGACAGTCGGCGCACTGGCTCAGGGGCAGATCAAGAACCGTGCGATTGGTTCTGCTACGATGATGGGCTTGGCCTACATGTCATTACAGCTGCGTACACCAGATTACGTTTGGAACGACATGAGCGCTCAGGATAAGTTCGCTCGAACCTTCGACATGAGCGGGATCATGGCCCTCTACTCAGATATCTTCTACACTTCTATGCATACGTCATTGGCATTGGGCGGACCCAATATAACCAATGGCATTCTGTCACCTAAGTTTAACCAACAGCAGAGTGTGGGCGATGCTATCACTGGCATCGCTGGGGCTGGCCCGTCTTGGGGCTATGACATGGGCAGTTCGATGGTGAATTTTGCCAGTGGTGATTACGCAGAGGGTGGCAAAGACATTGTGCGCAACCTTCCGTTCGCTCGGATGTGGTTCTGGAAGGACGAGGTTAATCAGATCACGAATGCTTGGGCTAACTAATCTGTCCTAGTTTGTTTGTGCGTTGATGCCGTAGCTATGCCTGTGCGACTTCTTAACAAAGGAGTCACCAATGGCAATTAACATCGCTGATAACAAC
>Ga0208545_1000484_pt1 | contig 18551 bp, 20 predicted proteins | sample DEB08_DNA_12_FD_185498 | JGI IMG/M metagenome (GOLD analysis project Ga0208545, IMG submission 185498) | Aqueous microbial communities from the Delaware River and Bay under freshwater to marine salinity gradient to study organic matter... | ecosystem: Environmental > Aquatic > Marine > Coastal ... | reverse complement strand
AAGCAACGGTTACCTCATTCTTGATAAGATCACCCAGTCCGTTCTCACGAAGCCATGTATATGCATCTTCCTTTTTATCTGCAGGTATAGATGCACCGTAGACGGGTTTAACTTCTACTGAAGTCCCGTCTGCTAATTTTAATGTAGATATATTCATTTCTTGCATCATAGTCGGTATGACTTCAGAAGAAACTAAATCTACTTTTCTTTTTAATTCTTTTGCTTCTGCCTCTTTAACTAAAAGTTCTGCTTCTAGTTTTTGTAGTTTGACAACTTGCTCTGCTAAACTACCAGCTTCATTTACTGAGTCTAGATCTTCTCTTTGATCAGCCTCAAAATTTATATTACTCATCTTGTACTTTTCCTTTCTCGTGTAGGTTAATTGAAATCGGATAATATATTCTATCTTGCTTGTCCCATTTTAATAGATTGTATCTTCCGTTAGTCATGTCAGAAACAATAGAACAAGCTACACCTATAATTGCAGGATCGCCAGTCAATAATAAATAATCTTCTGGAGTATAATCTTTAAGTAAATTTCTAAGTTTAAAAATAAGTGGTCCTGGTGAAAATATTATTTGCGAAAATTCTGGTAGTAAAAATTTAAACTCACCATGTCTCTTTGCACTCATAATATTAATTTTAGGAGCACCTGCTTTTGTACCTGGTAACTCTTGAATTACATATACTATTTTTTTGCTTTCTGTCATTGACATTACATATAGGATGTTCTATATATTTTGTCAACTAGAAAGAAGAAAAATTATGAATTATAAATTTAAGACTAAGCCTTATGCACATCAAATAAAAGCATTAGAGCTTTCATGGGAAAAACCTTACTTTGCCTATTTTATGGAAATGGGTACTGGTAAATCAAAAGTGTTAATTGATAACATTGCTATGTTGTATGACGCTGGAAAGATTAATGGTGTATTAATTATTTCCCCTAAAGGTGTTTATAAAAATTGGCATGATGGAGAAATACCTACCCACTTACCAGATCATATAGATCAAACTTCTGTATTGTGGCAAGCAATGATTAATAAAAAACAACAAAAAGAATTAGACAAACTATTTGTCCCTGGAGAAGATCTACATATTCTAAATATGAACGTAGAAGCATTATCTACTAAAAAAGGTGTAGAGTTTGCAGCTAAATTTTTAAGATGCCATAGAACTATGATGGCTATAGATGAGTCTACAACTATCAAAAACCCAGACGCTAAACGTAGTAAACACATCTGTTCTCTTGGTGAATATGCACCATATAAAAGAATACTCACAGGTTCTCCTGTAACTAAATCACCACTAGACTTATTTAAACAATGTGATTTTCTTAAAAAAGAATTACTAGGACACACTTCTTATTATACGTTTAGAACTAGATACGCTAAAATGAAAACAGCAAACTTTGGTGGTAGGTCTGTACAAATTGTAACTGGTTATCAACATCTTCCAGAGTTGTCAGAAAAATTAAAAGCTTTTTCTTACAGGGTATTAAAAGAAGATTGTTTAGATTTACCTCCTAAAACATTTATTAAACGTCTAGTCACACTTACACCAGATCAAAAGAAACTATATTTACAGATGAAAAATTTAGCTCTTGCACAAATGGATGGTAAAATGATGACTACAGCTACAGTTATGACACAGTTGATGAGATTACAGCAAATTACTTGTGGTCATTTTACAGCTGATGATGGGACTATCAAAGACTTAGACTCAAACAGATTACCAGAACTAATGAATGTATTAGAAGAGACTGAAGGTAAGGTTGTTATATGGGCTCACTGGCAAAGAGATGTTAATAGGATAATCCGGGAGATATCTAAAAAGTTTGGCGAAAATAGTTTTGTAGATTATTATGGATTAACACCTATGGGTGATCGTCAATCTAATATTAATAAATTCCAAGATCTAAACTCATCGGTTAGATTTTTTATTGGTACAACACAAACAGGTGGTTATGGTATTACATTAACTGCAGCGTCTACTATGGTGTACTATTCTAATGGTTATGATCTTGAAAAAAGACAACAGTCAGAAGCAAGAATAGACCGTATTGGTCAGAAGTTTCCTATGACTTATATAGATATTTATTGCGAAGATACTGTTGATGCTAGAATTGTTAAAGCTCTTAAAAAGAAAGTTAATATAGCTAGTCAGATTATGGGTGAAGAACTAAAAGATTGGATTTAACCAACTACTTTGCCGTCTTTCCATTCCATATCTGGAAGACCTTCAGTGTATTTTTTTCCGTCAAAAGTAAGAACTTGTTTTCTATTTGAATCTGATTCGTGATAACTAATGTGGACCCATCCGCCTGCGGGATCATCTTTATCAAAGTACTCCATGATCAGCTGATCAAAATCTACGTTATTTTGTAGCCAGTAAGCTGTCTTAATGTTGGGCACGCCAAATATTTCTAGGTCGACCGCCTGGCCCTTGGCATGCTGTGACGTTTTTTTGCTTCCTATAGCCTCACAGAGCGCTTCTGAGCGGTATCCGCTGGTAATCGTAACAGCCTTGTCGAAGTGTGCTCGTAGCGGTTCTAAGACCTCATAACACAGGTCTCCCAGGCTTTTAATTTCCCCGGACCCTGGTGTATTATCAATACCCTTACGTTGCGCGGTCATTGAACGAGTCATCTCTGAAAGAGTAAAATGTTTTGAAAGTTGCATAGTTTTTATTGTGAAATAATTAGAGCAAATATAACATAAGCCATACCCGATATCAATGCTCCAACAGAGACTAATAAGATGCTTTCTACGCGGTTAATTTGATGCTCAAGCTTCAGTATTTTATCATGCGTTTGCTTCTGCATAATTCGACACAGTTTTTCATGAGAATCTATTCTCTGTAATGCGTTATCTTTGTTAGCCATTTGGAAAGAGTAAATTAAATTTTTGTTGGTTTGTCAAGCCACTAAAGTTACCACCTTGTACCTGTGCTGCTACCGCTTCCGCGTTAACTCCAGGTAGATTCAAGCTTGTTGGTGTTAATGGTGTGTCCTGCATAATAGGCATTAACGGGTTTTCTAATGTAGGTAATTCAGGTAAAGTTAATGAAAATTCTGATAATTGAGATTGTAATTCTGCAATGGCCTCAAAAGCTTCTGTTAAAGGATTGGCTACACCAATTGCTTCTGCATTTTCTGCAAAAGCTCTTTGAACTTCTAATGAAACAGTAAGTGGTCTAAATATATTTTGATCAATTGAATTTACTTCGACCCCGGAAAGTCTGTCCAGAGAACTATATAAACCTTCGTCTGATATATTTAATAATCTTGCAGCATCTATGTCAGCTTTTAAATTTTTCTTTACATTAAACAAAGCACGATTAGAATTTAAATAAGCATCTACAATTTCTCTTGGTTCAATCGGACCACCTTTAAGTGCTGCTCTAGTGAATAATGATCTTGAATCTCTTACACCTTTTTGAAAGTCTGCAACTTTAAAATTCATAGTTCTTTCAGGATTAACTGCTACCGGTCTAAAACCAAACAAACCTTGAAACTCGTCACCAAATTCATATTCTTGACCATACTTGTCAAATTTACTTTTAGTAAATAAACTGTTTTCTTTTAATGATCTATCTAATCTTTTTAATTGTTCGAAAGAAAAAGGCATTTGTGCTTTAACTAAGTGAGCCATAATTTTACTATTACGATCTCCAGCATTATCTTGTTCACTGTAGACTTGAAAACCATCTCTAGTTCTACCACCTCTTATAAGTAAATCCGTTACCGCTTCTGTCCAAATAGATTCAGATATAAATGGTTGTGCAAATTCCGACATGGCTGTAAACAAACCTTTTGCAAAGTCATCCATAATACCATCTTCATCTTTTCTTCCGTCTTGAACGGCATTAACAACAGATTGTAAGGGTCTTATTAACGTGTCGTATGCATTAGCATGACTAAAATCTACGTATTTAAAATTACCATCTTCATCTTTAATTGGAAGTAATGTAGAATTCTTAGACCACTGTGCTGCAAATCTTCTAATAGCTTCTCTTTCTTCATCAGTTACATCGTACAGAGCTTGGAAAGCTGCTGCTGTTCCCATAGGAACTGCTGCTACTGTTGTAGTAAAACCAAATAGTCTTGTATAACCAATTGTTTCAAAAGGTTTAACTACAGTACCATTAGCTAAAGTTACTTCTTCATTAATTTCTCTTAATGCACGTCTTACAATATTAGTTCCCGTTCTAGCAATCTCTGCCGGGAAAGATACAAAATTACCAATAGGTAACTTTCTTAAATTTTGTACAAAATCTGACACATAATCATAGTTAGGTATATTATTTTTAACAATGTCAGCTGCTTCTTCTTTTAAAAATTTATCATCAAGTTTTATATCAACACCATTTCTTGTAAAATACTGACCCCTAACAATACCAGCTTTAGTAAATTGTTTTTCTATTCTATCTTTTTCTATAGCCCAAGAATATATTTTCCAAAAGTCATCTTCAGCTGTGTATAAATCTTGTGATACTTGTTTTAGTTTTGACAATGGTTTTAATAACATTCTCATTCCTTTATCTGATGTCATGTTAGCACCAAAATTTACATCTTTTAAAAGTTTAGATAGATCCCCTAAACTTACATTAGAATTTACTACACCTAATTGTAATAATTCTTCATACAATTCATTTTGTTGTCTAGTGCCTTTTAATGGTGTTTGTAATGCTTGATAAGCTTGTTTAATTGCACCCATGTCTGCGGCCGGTAGGATACCATTAGCTGCAGCAAAAGCTCCAGCGCTTACAAAATTTCTTAAGTGTGTCACCGGTGATAAAATTGTTTTAGCTATTTGTGATGTAGCTTTAGGGTATAAAACTAAACTTTCATATAGTCTCCCAAGTGTACCTGATTTTGCAATGTCTGTGCCTGTTTTCTCTAATGCTTCAGCTACTGCAGTTCTTGCAAATATTGGAGAAGCAATGTCACCAAATGGTGTAGTTGCACCCGAGGCTATTGATACTTGTAGTTTTTGACTAGGATCAATAACACTTACTCTTCTAAAATCTGCATTACCAAAATAAGCTCTAGCTTCTTCTTCTGTTTTAGCAAACATAGGTTGAGCAACACTTCTTTTATCTGCAGCTGCTGTCCAGGTATTAATTACATCATCATTTTTTTTAAGAAGATCATCATAAAATAAATTACGTCTAGTAATCATAGATAGTTTTGCCATACCACCTATCATAGTTTGCATAGGGTTATTTTGTTTACCATACAATTCATTAAATGCTTTTTTATCTGACTCTAATTTTAATTTCCCTATTGATACTCTAGCTTCACCTGATCTAGTTACTGCATCATCTAACGTAGTTCTGTTTACAAAAAAACCAGGTATTTTAAAATATAATTCAGATGGATTATCCATTCTCATACCTTTAGGTAGTCCTATGTTTTCTTTTTTTAGAATACCTGCAACAATATCCTCTGCTTCTAAATCAGAAAGTGTTTTACCTGGGTTAGCTTGCGCATAACTATCTTTAAATATTGTTTTAGCATTTTCAATTGCTTGAGCAGAAGGTTTATATCTCATGAAAGGCAAGATACTATTGTTTTGAAATATATCATAAGTAGAACCAAGATAAGTTTTAAATTTATTACCAAACAATTGTTTGAAATCAGCAATTTCTTTTTTACTTAAACTACCACCAAGTTTAGAAAATAGATCAGACCATTTACTTCTCATTACACTCAGGCCACCTGTAATAGACACGTCTAAAGCATCTGCTGTTGCTTTGTCTGGAGCAAACTCATCTATTGTTCTTCTAATCTTATCAAGTCCACCAATTAAATTACCATCTTTATCTAAAATTCTTCTTTCCATTTCTCCAAAAGTTGCAACACCATCATCACCTAGTTTTGCCTCTCCAGATAATAATGCATCGTTAAGATCTTTTAAAAATTCATCTTTTTGTTTTGCCGTTTGTTTATTCCCTATGTTACGAAAGAAAGGAAAAAGTTTATCAATATCTATTTCTAAATCTCTAGATAAATTTCTAGCAGCATTTGTATCTGCGGCTTGTGCACCAATAGTGCCTCTTTCAATATCAAAAAATTCTTGTGTCTTACCACTACGTGCCCTAAACCCTGATGCTACTTTATCTATCCATCTATCTAATGCAGAGTTTTCAACATCTAATCTTTTATTTCTATCTGTAATTTTTTTAATAACTTTACCAGTACCACCAAGAATACCTGTAAACAATGCACCCTCTGTACCAAATTTAATTCTGTTTAATATTTCTCTTGTCGCATCTGGATCTGTGCTACTTCTATTTATTTCAGTAGGACCACCTATAAGATCTCCAAACGTACCAACTTTTTCTGCATCACCTACAAACACACCCTCAGCTGCACCGCCACTTAATGCACCTGCAATAAATTGTCTACCTTTACCTTTAGCTGTAAGTTCTAATGCTTCGTCAGCTGCACCTACTAAATCTTTGTTATTTAATTTTACATACTTACCACTTTTGCCAGCAAGCATTGCACTTTTTGCTAGATTAGCACCAGCTTTAAAAGCTATACCACCAGGTATACCAATGTTAACAATTAGTTCTGTAATTTTTCCTGCAGCTGTAGCTTCTGCTTTTTCATCAAATTCTGTAAGGTCGTCAAACCATTGTTCTACTGCAGCAGCTTTACCGCTGTTGACACCAAGATCCATAAGACTTGCACCTAATGAAAAAAAACCTTTTGGAATAGCAATAAGACCTGACGCTACGCCAGATAACATGGACTCTATTGTTCCGACTCTATTGTTTCTATTTTCGTATTCGGAAGTTGAAAATAAATCTGAAGGTTTTATAGCCATAATTCATTACGGGAATAGTGTTGTTGTGTTGCCTTTTTTATCAACTTGTACAACTTCTTGACCAATAATATATACGCCACTAGGGTCTTCTACCGTGTTAAATATATCAGTAGTCATCAAATAATCTTCAGCACTTTGATTTTCACCTAATTTATCTTTTGCTTGATCAGCATTAAGTAACACAGTTGCTCCAGGTATTTGTTTTTTAACAGAACTTACAAGAAGTTTATGTGTTAGTGGTTGTTTAGTAGTAGATATATCTGACACAACTTGACTTCTTACATCAACAGGTTCTTTTATTAACATTTTTTGAGCAGTTTTTATATCCACTCCTAAATTTTTAGCTACTGCTGCTACTTGTTTTTCATAAGAACCAGCTTTACCTGCAGCTATATCTGCTTCAATCTCACCTTTAAGTATAAGAGTATCAATTGCATCTTTAGTTGCTTTAGGTTTATCAAAAGCTTTACTAGTTGATTGAATAATTTTATTAATTAAACTTCCATCTTTAAGACTACCTTTAAAATCACCTTCTCCAGAAATAGCTTGACTGGCTGCTATTAAAGAATTGTATGCAGCATCTTTGTTCATGCCTTTAATATCTACGATGTCTCTGTATTTTTCAATACGGTCTTTTCTTAATTGTTCTGGTGTTTTTTCTTCTACTGTTTCTGTAATAACTTCATCAGTACCTGAATTCATTTTTCTTAATGCGTCTCTCTCTTGTTTCTTAGCCAATTCTATTGCCGCTGCTTTTTCCGCATCAGCTGCATCTTGATCGTAAATAAAATCAGGTACAGCAAGATCCATAAGTTGTCTTCCAACTGTTTTAAGAGGGCCAACAGAACCTGAAGCTATATCTACAGCCGGACCACTTCCTAAATAAAGTCCACCAACTGTTGTTTTAGGATTTTTACTAGCAAAATATTTTGCTCTCTGTAACAAAGAACCTGTTTGGCCTACGCCCGCATAACCAGGACCTAGAGCTCCACCTTTTTTTACAAATTTTCCAGGCATATCTAGTTTACCCACTTGTCTTCTGTAAAAATTTTTAAGAGGATTTAATACAGCTAGTCCAACATTTTTAGCCATACCAATTTTTTTTGCAGGGTTTAAACTTTTAATAGGGTTTTTAACAGTGCTTAGTGTTGCCTGTTTAATTTTTTCTAAAGCAGACCTAGTTGCTGCTTCTGAGTGAAGAGCTCTACCGTTTTGCATAGGAAAATTAGGGTTACCTACAAGAGCTGCCTGTCTGTTCATAGATCCACCATTTCTTTTTGATTCTCTAATACCATGCATAACTCCTTCTTTAATAGGGCCACCATATCTAAACATAGGTCTGTTTAAAGTTCTCATTATTTTTTTCTACCTTGGTTTTTCATTGCTTTACCATAACCATGTGTAGCTTTACCCACACCTCTAACTCTACCACCGTCTTTGTAAACACCAAAAGCTCTTGCTAAATTATCTAAAAAAGAAATACCCATACCGCTTCCAGCAGTATATGCTGCATTTTTTCCATATCTTTTTAATTTCTGTGTTCCAGTTTCTTTAGCCATAATAATTCCTAGGGTTTAAATATTTTTCCGTACAATCCACCTAGACCCATAGCTGTACCTAATGCTGTTTGGAAAGGACTTGATTGTTGTGGTTCTGAATATTGTGGTGCTGCGTATCCACCAGCTAAACCAGTTAATGCGCTACCATATTGTGATAATCTTCCGTAAGGTTCATACGCTCCAGTCTGCGCTGCTTGTTGATCAGCAGATAACAATGCTTGTTGTTGACCTTGATTAACTGCACCTAAAGATCCTAGTGCATTAATATCTTGACCCATACCCGTTCTACCAAAGTCAGATAAACCAAACTGTTGGTTCATTTGATTTCCGTATGCACCAGCTAGTCCTTGTTGTTCTCTTGCAATAGCGCCTTGATTTAAAAAATTTTGTTGTGCTAATTGATTTGCTTGACCAAATCCTTGTTGTAACATTTGTGCTTGTAGTGCTGATCTATCTGCTAGTGAGTCTGCATTGTATTGACCCATCATAGCACCTTCTCTACCACCACCAAAATTTCCAGAACCAACAGCGGCATCTCTAATTTGTTGTTGTCCTGCTAATCTTGATTTATCAAATTCAGATAATGTTGCATCAATAACTTGTGATTGATACGGAGACATAAAAGGTTGGTAAGCTTGTGGTCCTGTTAAAGCACTTAAGCCACCAACGGTTTGTGCTGATTGTCCCAGAGCCCCGGCTCCTGCTGTCTGTGCAGTTTGTGCTGCTTGTAAGTATGGTGAATAAGAACCAACACCTTGTGTAGCAAGTGCTGCTGCTTGTGTTTGCATAGGATCTTGTCCCGCAACAAATTGTCTGCCAGTAAATTTACTTGTATCAATAGGTGCCGAATAAGTGGCCGTTGCCTGTGTTGCGTAATCTTTTACTGCTGGTTCTATAAAATCTTGTATTGCCATTATATCATCCTTGATTGTAATGCTTGTTGTTGTTCATACATTGCTTGCGCTCCGTCTGGTTCTTCTATAATTTCTTCAGACATCATTTCTTCTCCACCACCTAAACCTTGTGAATCCTCTGAAACTTGTCCGCCTTGCTCTAAGTTATCCATTAAGTTTTGCATAACCTCAGATCCTCTGTCTATATCTCCACCGCCTGCATTTCTTACAGCGTCTGCAGTAAATACAAATTCGTTTCTAGATAATCTTGCAGGTACATCATCAGCTCTTTCTTCGCCACCCATTGCTACAAAACCACCTTCTTCTCTGTAATCTTTTTCCATGCCACCCATGTCAATCATTTCTGATGCTTCGTCAGTTGCCATGATTCCGCCTTCAGCTTTACCAACTCTTACACCACCTGATGTGTAATCAAATTTATTATATCCTGCTGGTGTTGTGTATCCTGGAACTGTTGAATCTGGTACTGATCCGCCATCAGCTTGTTGTGTTAATGAATTTATAATGTTTGTAATAGTTTCAACAGGTTGTCCAGTAATTTGAACCATAGTATCCATATCCATTCCTTTACTATTCATATCAATAACCATGTTAATTGTTTCTTGATCTATAACAGAACCCTCTTCTTTGTAACCCATTCTACCACCATTAGCAGCCATCGTAGGTTGTTCCATACCTTGAGACTGTTGTTGCATTACTGCTTTAACAAATTGTTCAAAAGATAAATCACCACCTTGGTTTTTATATTTTACAAATTCTGCCATTAACATTTGTTCTGCTTGTGCATTTCCTGCACCACCACCCATACTTAAAAATGTAGCTCTTGGCATTATTCTTTGACCTGCAGTCATTCTTACTACTTCATCTTCGTCATCAGTGTTTCCACCCATTGCATATCCAATTCTTCCGCCGTCAGCAGCTGATTGTTGTGCATAAAAATTTTGATCAACGTATTCTTTTTTAGGCATGAAGCTTAAATTTTTACCACCAGTACCCATATAAAAATCTCTTGCACTTTGTTTAATTGCATCAACATCTATTTGGTCTTCAGCTTCTTCTACTACTTCTTCTGGTTTACCTGCTAAAAAAGGTGCAGCTAAAGCTGTACCCGCTAAACCTGTAAATATTTTTTGACCTGTGGACATTTTACCAAACATGCTTGGAAAAAAACCTTTTTCTAGTCCTTGTAGTTTCATTTGTGCCGTTGTAGGATTAGCAAACAAACGTGGTAATAATCCACCAAGACCACCAGTTTTTCCAAAAACACTCGGTGCACTACCAAACATTGATCCAGCACCTCTACCAATTAAACCACCAAAATTAGTTCCCGGTATACCAAAACCTATAGCTCCCGCTATCGCTGCTTTACCTAATGGACTTTTAGCAACTTTCTTAACGCCCCGTACCGCTTTTTTAACGATACTACCTAGTCCGTACATTTGTCTTGGTTGTTGCATTCTTGAAATTGCCATAATTTTATCCTAGTTTATTCGTTTTACTTTGTTTCTGCGAACAAATCAAGTGTTGGCATAACGACTTTTACGTCCTGTGCCATGTCCTCGTTCTTAAAACCCTTGGCTTCCCAGTCTTTTCTTTCCTTAAAAACCTCTCCAGTTACCTTGTGTCTATATGTTGTAATTACTTCCTCTGGAACTATTGTTGGTATGTCTTTATTCATTAGTCTGTTTTCTCCTTTTTAATGTTTAGGTAGCTAATAGCCACATCAAACGAGTCTGTTGTGCTTGCTTGAACTGTAAAAGTTTTACCACCTTCTACTATTAGCGGTTGGGTTAATAATTCTGTAGTAACATTAGCTGTAAGTGCAGCTGATTTAATGGCTGTAATACTATTGTTTGTAATAGTCACTGTCGGTGTTCCAGCTGATGTAACTAATATTGATTTAATAACTATCGTTTCATTAATTAAAGGATTACCAGTTCCTAAAGGAACTAAAGCACTACCACTTGTACTATTATCTACACCTTTAAATTTATACTGATTTACTGTTGCCATTATTCTAAAAAGAAAGCTCTCGCTTCTATCTCCTGTTTTAACTGTTCTTGAAATGTAGTGTTTAGTTTATTAATAACTCCATCAAGATCTCTTACTAAAGACTGAAAAGTTTTCTCATCATATTCTTCACTTGCTCTAGTTAATGATTGTACAATTTTTGCCATTATATTAATCTGTGTTCTACTTGTCTTAATACCTCTTTATCAAATCCAGATAAATCAACACCTGCATTACTTAAGAAACTCTTAGCAACACCATCACCATTGTAATCAGCGAACTCAATATCTTTAATAAATATTCTTCGGCCCGTTGTATCTAAAGAATAAACTACCGGTATCTTATCAATCTTAATTGCAAGTGGACTATCTTTAACCATAATAAATTTACCATCTTCTTTAACAAAGTGACTACCTGCAACGGTAACACCTTTGTAATCATGTATTTCATCAGTAGCTTTAAATTGGAATACACCTGTAACTTCTCCGCCTTTAGTGTCATCTCCTAATTGAATATCTTTAATTTCTTTAGTTGAACCATTAGCCATTTGAATAGGAGTGCTTGGATCAAAACAAAATGATCCGGCATTAGCATCAGTCATGCCTCCACTAGTACCACCTGGGTTTCCAGCATCACCTCTACCTGGTGCAGATTCTTTACCTTGATTATCAATAGCATCTTTAGTATCTTTGTTTAAACCACCGAAAGCATTTGTATATGGGTTTTTTATATTATCAACAAGGTTGCCAATACCTCTTCCAATTATCATTCCTATAGGATTCGTCATAAATCCTAATAAATTTCCAGCTATACCCATTTTACTAGTTATACCTGCATTAGTAGTTTCACCATCATCATCATCGTCATCACCATCACCGCCACCATTACCTAAACCTTGATAAGGTGGTATGTATGTATCACTACTAGGGGCTTGGTTCATAATACCAGTTTGTCCGACATCATTTGGTTTAGTTGTTGTAGTATTACCTAAACCTAATCTGTATTGTTCTTGTGGTAAAAATTGAAAATCTTCGTATAGCTTTTGATCTGCTTCATTATAAAAACCTGGACCTCCTGTGTTAAAAGAAGCTCTACCGCCTTTATTAAGACCAACTCTGTTTCCAAAAAAATATGAACTATTCATTATCCTCTTCTCCCGTCTGGTTGTATATCTAATCTAAATGTACCTAGTTTCCAATTTTGTGAACTAGCTATATTAGATATTCTTAATGCAATAGCTCTAGCTCTAACTCTTGTGTCTTGTTTCGTTTGAGTTCTAGCTATGTCAAAATTTTTAACAACAGAAGTATTGTTTGGGTAATCTGTCATTATTAATGAAACTCTTGTGTTACCTGTCTGTTCTAAAAAATCTGGTATAATACGATTAATTTTTGCAATGTATTCTCCATCACCTCTTATGTCTGGCATCCCTACCGCTTGACCTGACGCAGCTCTTTTTTGAGTAATATCGAAATCACCAGAAGTAATTACTCCTTTTATAGGGGTAATAACTCCACCAGCATTAATTTGATCAGTACCTGTTTCATGTTCGTAGTATACTGTACTACCATCAGTATTACCCTGTACGTCATAAGAACTATTGTTGTCAGGGTCATAATAATTTGCATGAGGCTTATTAAATACAGCAGAGTCTGACCAAGAAGCTCTAGGAATACCTACTTTTACAGAAGCACCTGAAGAATTAGTTTCTGTAGTTATATTGCTTACGCTCCATACAGGTCTTTTATTTGTAGATTCCAAATAATTATATGTGACTGCACTGTCAATTTGATTTACTCCATTACTACAATAGAACCAATTAACTTCTGTAAACAAATTATTTAATCCGCAGTTAATTAAATCTCTAGAGGTAGTATTAATATCATCGTAAACATAATCTTCTACTAAACAAGGCATAGATTTTAATTGACCATCATATGTAAAGAAACCATTTTCTGACATCCAATATGCAGAACCATCAACTTCTACGCAAGCATTCTTACCTATCAATCCGCAGTTAGTTCCAGCTTGTTCAAAAGAGAATGTAAAAGGTGCACCAACAAAACGCATTAAAAATATAGCAGTATCTGTCCAAACATAAATTGCATCCCTACCTTTGATAGCTCCCATTATTTTTGATCCGGCAGCTAACCTTTGTGTACCAGCAGTATTTTCTGCAGTCACTGTGTATGAATCTGTTTGATCAATACTTTCTTGAGAAGAGAATCTTATAAACATATCATCTTGTGTTGCTGAATCACCAACAGTTGTTTCTGTTCCAAAAAATACTAAGTGTCTATCTGGTGTAGAAACTAATACATGTCTAGATGCAGTAGGAGCATTTGGTATAATTGTAGCTCTAATGTTAGTTGCATTTGTTGGTTGAGCATCCCACTCAAAACAAGCACCGTTATAAATAAGTGCAATTAATTTTGTACCATAATTATCAAGGACCCATAAACCAGGATCAATAGTTACATCGTCTGTAGATGATTCGCCCCATGCAACAAAAGCTGAAATATTACTTACCGTAACTCCTCCACTATGTGTAGCTTTAGTCGTGCCGTTAACACCTCTAGCTCCGCCACTCAATGTCCCTGTTGCCTGATCATTGTTTGTATAACTAATATCCTCTGTACCAATTCTAATTTCTCCGGAAGCAGGAAATGCAGTCGAGCTGGCTACAACAATGTTAGTTGTAGTTGTGTCTGTTAAAGCTGTTGATAAAGTAGTCGTTGCGATACCTGAAGCAGTTCCGCCAAAATTTGCTGTACCCCAACCAAACCCGCCTAATTGTTGTGCAGGACCCACAGCATAAAAAGGTTGTCCTGTAGCATCACCTGTAAGACTTAATGGAGTGCCTGATTCATTAGAAGGCATTGTAACTGTAATTGTTGTAGACGTTGGCACAGAAGCTGCCATAAATTTTTTATCTTCAAAAGAAGCATCAGAAAAAGTAGAACTCGATCCAGAAACTCCTGTAACTCCAGTAAACAATACAATATCGTCAGCCTCCATACCATGAGGACTTGGGAATGTAACTGTAACTGTCGGTGTTCCAGAATCCGATGAAAACACAACACCAGTAATCGTTGCTCTTATTGGAGTAATGTCATAGAATTGACCACCAGAGTAAGCATACAACATTCTATTTGTACCTATGGCTGCGTATTTAATACCGGCATTGTTGTCCCAATGATGTAGAGCTCGTGCAGCACCAGTTAAACTATCTTCACCTAACTGATCCCAACCACCTATTTTTTCTGGACTACCATATCTAAAACGAACATTATTACCGTCAAACCATTGACCTTCGGCCCCGGTTTCGGTAACTTGTTTGTTGAATCCTGGAGCAAAACCTAATTTTTGTAGCATATTATTCCTAGTTTAAAAAGACACTTTACTGCAATATTTGTAAAAATCAATACTATATAGGCACAAAAGAAGTTGTGTTTATTTGATAGTTTGGCTCGTTTATGACATCAAAACCTAAAGTTATTCTGTAACCAGAATAAGGTTTCTCCACGACCACCTTATGTTTTACATTACACGGCCCAATATAAATATTACCTGGTTTATTTTTAACTTCAAAACCATTTTCAAATATTGTTTTAGTATCTTTTGGATCAATAGAAATGTATCCATGAAATAACCATTTATGATCATGCCAATCTAATACTTGTTTGTCAGAATGATAATTTAACCAACATTGAACCCATAATGGTTCATCTTTTTTATGGTAATTTTTAATTATGTTTACTAATTCTTTAAACAACTTATGGAAATAAACATCACCGGCTGTTACTGTAAATACGTTATACAAATTATAATTCCATGTTGTGTCCTTATTATTGATTAAATAAGTTATTCTTTCATAAGTTTTATTACATTTGTCGACAAACAAAGAATGATTGTTTTGTATTAATTTAGATTCAAATATTTTTTGCATCATTGAAATTTTGGACCGGCAATCCAAGCGGTTAATGTTTTCCTGTTTCCTTTAGTAACAGGTGTAACTTTATGCAAGAGGTAAGATGGAAATATTATTAAATTGCCTGGTTTTTTTATTTCAGGAACTATAAATTCTTCGCCTATATTTATGTAAAAATCTCCGCCTTCATATTCTTCTGTAGATAAATTAAGTATTGCAGTCAATTTAATATCAGAAGCCGGGTTAAAAAATGTAGCATCAATGTGATAATTGTACTTTCCTTTGTTTTCATAAGAGTATGTATTGTGATTCATTATATGTTTTTCGTAATATATATTATATCCAAAGTTTCTTTTATTACCGTCGACAACTGCATCTAACATTCTGTCTAATAATTTTATTTTAACAGAATCAATTAGTTTTACTTGTGCTGTTTTAACAACATTGTCAGCAGGCACATCCTTTGCATCTTTAGAAATACTGGTATCTATTTGACCATCAATTTTATTTACTTCTTCTTTGGAATATAATTCTTCAAATTTCCAATAGTAGTATCTTTCTTCACTCACTTAAAATCCTCAGGATTTTTTCCTTTGAACCAAGCGGGTAAACCTAAATGCACTCTTCTATCAAATTTTTCAGCTTTAGCATTTGGCTCACTTTTATTATTGTAGTGTAAAAATACTTGTCCAGTATTATTACCTTCAAAAGGTTCTCTCCAATGTTCTAGTTCACAACCAGAATATATTAACATATCTCCTGGTTCTAGTTCTACTTTAACACCAGGATTATTTGACGGTACATAGTCTTGAACTTGATGAACACCTGTTTTTTCACCTTGAACATAGCCTTCTTCTGAATTAGGGTTTATACATATTGGCCAAGGGTCACCTCCTAAATTCATAGTTGTTGAAACAGAACACGCTTGTCTGTCTTTATGTCTTTTTAATATATCTCCATTTTTATATATTCTGCAATAAGAATAAGTAGGAAGTAAAACAAGACCTGTTTCTTTTTCCATTAAAGATCTTAAATCTTCTAATAAAGTTTCCATTACTATATCTGAATAGTGCGAATATGTTTCAGGAATTTGAGGATCATTCCATACTCCAAAATATTCTGTGTAAGGGGACAGAAATTTAAAGTCAAACATTGTTCTAGCTGTTTTTCTTTTTAACAAAAGATAATCATATAAAAATCTAGCCATGTCTTTTGATATAGCATTTCTTTTTATAGTATATTTTTTATCTTTAAAACTCATAACATTAAATCCACAGCAACTGATATACGTTCTTCGGGTAAATGAATTGGAACAGAATGCTCTAACCTACCATCAAAAATAGCTAAAGAATTTTCAGGAGCTTTAGTGACCTCTACTTTAATTTTTCCTTTTTTAAATATAGTCCCAATCTGACTTTTATTTTTTAAATAATATACTAATGACCTAACAACAAAAGGAGGATGTGAATGCCACGCTATATTATCACCGTTTGTAACATTTGCCCAGCAGTGATAAATTTTAAAATTATCTATATAAGAATTAATTTTTTTTAAAAATGTTTTCATTTCTGGATACTCGTGTAAATTACTTTCAGTTTGCAAACCAGGATGAGTATTACTAAATTGTTTAAGTTTAGTTTTTATAAAATTAATCATATCAATTCTTTCTTTTTCAGTAAGTATATTATCATAAGTTTTCATATTTTAAACAAATGGTTTTCCTAAATTCCAAGCTACTAAACTATATCTCGTGCCTTTTGTTACAGGCTTAACTCTATGCCAAACAAAAGATGGAAAAACTACAATAGAACCTTTCTTTTTAACTTGTTCACAAACAACGGGTTTTGTTTTTGTTTTATCTTTAAAATCAAATTCAAGTTCTCCGCCTTCGTACTCCGTGGCATCATTTAAACATAAAGTCATTGATAGTTTTCTAATTAACCCTTTTCTCCATGGCGGTTCTTTGTAAGGTGTTTTCCAAGAATCACAATGCCAACCGTAGTGTTGGTCTAATCCATATTTAGTAAATTGACAACTTTCTGTATTTGATAATTCAAAATTCCAACCTGCGTTTTGATTTGCTACAGTAATGTATGGGTAAATTTCTTTAAATATCCAAGGTTCTGATAAAAAAGAAACTTGAGAATTACGGTGTCTTTTTAATTTGTTTTCGTCTTTTTCTGTTAGTTTTTTTATGTCGTTAAAATCTCCTGTAATAGCAAGTTTAGAATCTTTGCTTGTGCCGTATTTTATTATTTCATCACACACTCGAGAAGGTATTACAGAATCAAACCACCAATAGTAATTTCTTAAAATCATTTTTTACTAAAATTATATGATAAAATTATTCTTTTGCAATTTTTTGTTTTAGGTAAAACTGAATGCATTATGTTACTTCTCCATATAATTAATCTTCCTGTTTTAGGTTTATAGTATATTTCTCTATGTGTAAAATCATTCGTTTCTCCTTGTTGTTTTGCTGTGTTATTTAAAGGATTCATCATATCGTCAACAGGATGATGAAAAGTTAAATTAACATCATCTTCATATCCTTCTAAGAAAAATAAAACAGAAAAAACAAAACCAGGATGATTGTGTATTGGTTGATAGATCCCTAGTTTATAATCTATTAACCACGACTCAGTGCACTCATATTTATCTTTGTAAATATGTCCTTCAACATACTTATTTAACTCACCTATTATCCAATTATTTAGTTTACTAAACTTAGGGTTTAAATGTATGTTTTCATCACATCTACCATTTGCTTCATATTTATAATCTGATATTATTTTTTTATAAGGTTCTTTTATTTCATCAATAAAAGGACAATCACTAAATCCTATTACAGTAGGAAAACATAAATTTATTTGCATTTTAATATTATTGAAACGTAGCTATAAAAAGTATTCTTTCTTCATTTGGTTTACTAAATTCTTGAGCATGATAACTCATTCCTTTAAAAAATACAACTTTATTTTTTTTAGGCGTTATCTCATGTTTAAGTGTATATTGATTACTATCCACATTTTCAATTTCAATTGGTTTTGTTTTTTCGTATTGTTCGTTAAATATTAAAGTATTTCCAGATGCATTGTTTAAATATAGTATCATTACATAATGTGGAAAACTATGGTCGACATGTAAATTTCCATGTTTAGCTGAATTATGAAAAGTCATATTAATATTCATTCTTAATAGTTTATTAACTTTAATATTAGATCGTTCACATAACCTATTAAAAATTTTTTTAAAATAATCATAGTGTGGAGAGTTAATTCCAAGATTAAGATCTGACAAA
>Ga0208545_1000481_pt1 | contig 18624 bp, 28 predicted proteins | sample DEB08_DNA_12_FD_185498 | JGI IMG/M metagenome (GOLD analysis project Ga0208545, IMG submission 185498) | Aqueous microbial communities from the Delaware River and Bay under freshwater to marine salinity gradient to study organic matter... | ecosystem: Environmental > Aquatic > Marine > Coastal ... | reverse complement strand
ATCATTTTTTGATGCCGTGCCACTGCCACACCCCCCGTACTACGTTATTATCATGGATATCTACACAGATTAGGAATATTAGGTGTTAACCACAAAGGTAAGTGATAAAGATATACATAAAAGTATCCTTAAATAGTCTTAAATATACATAAAATGACTGCGGCGGGGTGCTTACATATTAAATGTCTTGACAGACTAAAATTTACATGGTATAATTACGTTATAACTAGTACATAGACAATGTTACATTTATAATATATATACAATATATATAATAATACAATTATAATGTACAGTATAACTTCCTAAATTAGAAATAAACTTGACAATGAGTAAAAAATCAGTAAAACTATATACAGATAATGTGTTAGAAGCCTTCTATCTTGCTATACGTGATAACAAAGTAGATAAATTGCATATACCACACAGTGATGTCCATTACGTGAGAGCAGCAGTTGAGGCTCATTACGGTAGACCATTTACTCTGAAGCATGTAGAGACAGCTATGAGAGCAGAAGGGTGGACAGATTAATGTTTGAGACATGGGTACTCGTATGTATGATAGGCAATCCAAACTTATGTCATACATTATCAGATTTATATGGACCATATGAGACTAAGAAAGAATGTATTACACGTGCTTATGAAATAGCAGTAGAATTACCAGAGCATATGCCTGATTATGTAGCTGTGAAATACAAATGTTTAGCTCCTAGTGACCAAAAAGGTAAAGTGAACACAAGTTATGGCAGAAACCAAGAAGAAAACCAAGAAAAAACGCAAAAGTACTGGAATGAAGGGTCATACCATAAAGGGTGGTCACAAAAGATCAACTAAAAGTGGAGCAGGTATGACAGCCAAAGGTGTGGCTAAGTACCGTAGAGACAATCCCGGCAGTAAATTGAAAACTGCTGTGACTGAAGACAAACCTAAAGGCAAAAGAGCTAGTAGGCGAAAGTCTTATTGTGCTAGAAGTGCTGGACAAATGAAAAAGTTCCCTAAAGCTGCTGCAAATCCAAACAGTAGACTTAGACAGGCACGTAGAAGATGGAAGTGTTAGATGACTTTATCAGAAGCAAGAAGAATACTAGAGAAGGGTGCATCTTTTAGTCCTGCTGTAGTAGAAGAAGCTAAAGAGGTCGTTCAAAACTTTACTAAAAAACGTGGAAGCAATGTTATGAAAACAGAAAAGACGGGCAAAAAAGCTCAAATGGCATATGGGGGTACTGTAAATGGTAAACGTCATATGTATTCAGCAGGTGGTTCAGTACAAGCAAACAAAGGACTACTAGCACTTAAAAAGTCTGGACCTAAAGGTTTAGAGGCTTATAATAAGATAACCAAAGGAGGGAACTAGAGATGGCTAAAAGCAGTTTAGATAAAATGAAGGAAAGACTTAAAAAATCTTCCCCTAAAATATCAGGTCGCATGAACTTAGAGAATATGAATCAGATAAGAAACTTTGTATTTGGTAAAAAGAAGGCTATGGGTGTAGATGACGATGTTTTAGGTATAGCTACACAAAAGGCTAAAAAGAAAATAGCAGATAATAAGAAGAAAACTAAGAAACCATTAGGCAAGTCTCCGGGTGCTTTAGGTGGTAAGATTAAATCTGCACCAAAAGTAGATAAAAACAAAATAGCTAAAGACAGCGATTCAAAAGCTAGAATTTCTTTACGTGCTAGAAAAGAAAAGTTTGATATAGACCAAGCTTATAAAAGAAATGAAGCAGCTAATAAAAATAAAAAGGTTAAGTCTAAAGTAAAAGCAACAGCAGCGAACACAAAAGATTTTGCAAAAACTATGGCTATGCAAAAGAAGTTGATTGCTAAAGGTGCTAAAATTAAAGCTGATGGTCTCATGGGTCCTAAGACAAGAGCTGCCATGAAGAAGTTTATGTCATCTCCTAAGACTATGGTAGATAGCTTTAAGAAGTCAAATGTATCAGCTAACAAGAATAAAAAGGCAGGTATAGATGCAGCTAAAGGTGATAACAAAAAGGCAAAGACATTTAAATCTTCTAATCCTAAACTAGATTCTAAGGGTAACTATAAAGGTACTAATATTAAACCTACTAAGTTACAACTAGAAAGAATGAAGAAGAGAAGAGCAAGGGCGAGTTCTACATAGGTTATGGGCTACCCAACTGAAAAAAAGACCACGAAGAAGAAAGTTACCAAACGTAACTACCGTAAAGAGTATGACAATTATCACGGCAAAAAGGAACAGATAAAACGTAGAGACAAACGTAATGCTGCAAATGCAATTGCTAAGAAGAAGGGGATTGTCAAGAAAGGTGATGGCAAAGATGTCGCACACAAGAATGGCAACCCTAATGATAATAGAACTAGCAATCTAGTTGCACAGAGTAAGTCTAAGAACAGGTCTTACAAACGTACTAAGAATGCTAAGAAAGTAAACCCAAGAGCATAAGGAGACTTAAACAATGGCAATGAAGAAAAAAACAAAGTATATGGCTAAAGGTGGCATGAAGAAGACTAAATATATGGCTAAAGGTGGTGCAGCTAAGAAGACTAAGATGTACTCACGTGGTGGAGCAGCTAAACGTAGATAATGTCATATCTTATTAGTAACGTACCACATTTTAAATGTTGGGTACGTAAGGAGTTCACTTGTAATCATATGGATTATCATGGTGAATACCTACACGCATTAGCTTTTGCAGTTAATACTATACCTGATAGGTCATTAAGCTTTCAGGTAGTCTTTACAGGTTGTACAGAAGAAGAGAATGTACACGGTGGTGCAATGTGGGCAAGAATGCCAATACAAGCACTAGTAGCTGATATACCTGTAGATGAATGGGCAGAACCAATGGAAGACCATTTATGTCAACCTTGGGATTGCGAGTCAAGACATCATAGTATCATAGTCATGGATAGAGTAAGTTCTTCTCCTTGGTTATGTAAAATTGGCAATGAGTTTCATACAGCTAAATATATGTTCACTGTTGATTATACAGACAGTGACATAGCAGATGACCCAGCACAACATAAACAATCACACGTGATGTATTTATTAGATGCAGGGAAATGGACAGGCAATATAGTTGCACTTCCAAATAATAGGGTTAGAGCTACAAGTCCTGCTCTATGGGTTACAGGTGAAGGACCTCCTGATTTTACACCGTCTCAGTGGACACATTCAGCAGAGTCACACGAATCTTACCTAGACCCATATACAACATTTAATAATTTATATGAGGATAACAGTGGCAGAACAAGCAAAAAAAACAATAAAAAAAGTAGTAACAGGGTTAAAGAAAGCTAGTAAAACTCACGCAGGTCAAGCTAAATCTTTAGCAGCTATTGAATTAAGAAAAGGTGGTTCTGCTAAAAAGAAGACTACAAAGAAAAAGAAATCTAAGAGTAAAGTCAATGAAGCTGGTAATTACACAAAACCGGGATTGAGAAAAAGAATATTTAACAGAATAAAAGCTGGTGGTAAGGGCGGCGCTCCGGGTCAATGGTCAGCACGTAAAGCTCAAATGATGGCTAAAGCATATAAGGCTGCAGGTGGTGGTTATAAAAGCTAATGGCTAACAAGAAAAAGGCAGACCCTAAAGTTGGCACAGGCAAAAAACCTAAAGGTTCAGATAGGAGACTTTACACAGATGAAAACCCTAAAGACACTGTTAGCATTAAGTTTGCTACCGTATCGGATGCTAAAGCTACAATATCTAAAGTTAAAAAGATTAAAAAACCGTATGCTAGGAAAATACAAATACTTACAGTCCTTGAACAACGAGCCAAAGTATCTGGGAAGAGGGAACAAGCAGCCCTCGCAAAAGTAGCAAAAGAAAGTTTAAAGAGAACCCATGACAGAAAAAACAAAAAAAAGGTGTGACACTTGTGAATGTTATGATTGTGATTGTGAAGAGTGCAATTGTGAGTGTCACGAAACAGAGGAGGTACAAGGAGTACCTGTATAATGATTGAGTTTGTGTTAGTGTTTATGATGGGAATAAGAGTAGTAGACCAAACACAAACCTTTGATGATATAGATAGATGCTTGTACTTTGCAGAAAGATTACACAAGCAACCTTCAATTCCAAAACAGGAAGGACCTAATCTACAGATAACAGCATATTGTAAGCCAAGAAGGAAAAGATAATGTTAGCAGAACTCGCGGCAGCAAATGCAGCTTTTAGTGTCATCAAAAGTTTTGTATCCAATGGAAAAGAACTTACAGGTTGTGCTAAACATATCTCAGATTTTGTATTTTCAAAAGAACAGCTAGAAAAGAAAGCAAAGAAACAAAAGTCTAAAGGTGGTGGCTCTGACCTAGAAGAGTTCATGGCTCTTGAGCAGATAAAAGAAAAAGAAGAAGAACTCAAGAAGATGATGATATACATAGGTAGACCGGGATTATGGCAGGATTGGCAAGAGTTCCAAGCAGAAGCAAGAAAGTCTAGACGATATCAAGAAAAGATGGCAGCTAAACGTCAAGCAGAGTTAGTGGAATACATGGGTTATGGAATAGCTTTTATATTTGTATTATTCTTTGGAGGATTACTAGCTTGGATTGTTGGTAAATGGACAGGCAGATTTTAACACCATGTGTAGGTATCTGTATATTACAAGATGATATCTGCATAGGATGTGAGAGAACAATAGAAGAGATTAAGGAAGCATATGAAAGCACCACAAAGATCACTAGCGAATTGGACAAAGCAAAAGTGGAGAACTAAGAGTGGCAAACCTAGTACACAAGGGTCAAAAGCTACCGGTGAGCGTTATCTACCTGAAGCGGCAATTAAGGCTCTTTCTCCCCAAGAATACGCCGCCTCTTCGGCTGCTAAACGCAAAGCAGGTAGAGCAGGTAGACAAGTATCTAAACAGCCCAAAAAGATTGCTAGAAAAACGGCGAGATTTAGATGAGAAAAGACGTATTGTATCTAAACTTGGCGAAGCCGCTGCTGAAGCTAGGAAACTATCTCTTCAACAAGCACGTAAAAGCTCTAAGAGAAAGACAAAAAAAAGAAGGTAAGAGGAGACTATAATGTTTACAGCACTCATAGGACCTATAGCAAATCTAGCTAGTTCATGGATGAACAGTAAGGTTGAGAAAGTTAAAGCTGATGGTCAAGCCAAAGTTGCACAAGCAAAAGCTAAAGCAGTTGTTGCAGAGAAAGTAGCAACAGGAGAAGTAGAATGGGAAAAGACAATGGCAGATGCAACAGATGGAAGTTGGAAAGACGAATTTGCCTTGATTGTTTTATTATTACCTGCTATACTAGTCTTCATACCTAGCATGACAGAATATGTTAGAATAGGCTTTGAGGTATTGAATACATTACCTGAATGGTATCAGTACCTTTTATTTATAGCCATAAGTGCATCCTTTGGTATTAAAGGTGCAGGACAAGCAATGAAGATTATGGGTAAGAAATGAATTTAGTTACATTACAAGATGAATTAGCAAATGATGAGGGCATAAAATATGAGTTATATCTCTGTTCAGAAAATCATTTAACCGGTGGAATTGGTCATTTAATTACAGAGTGGGATACAGAATATTATGATATGCCTATAGGAACTAAAGTACCAAATGAACAAGTTAATGACTGGTTTGAGAAAGACATAAAAGTTACGCTAAGTGATTGTAAAATTATATTTGAAGAGTTTGACTCTTTACCTAGTGAGGCACAATTAGTAATTGCAAATATGTGCTTCCAATTAGGAAGACCAAGACTATCTAAGTTTAAAAATTTTATTGCTGCAGTAAAAGACCAAGACTGGGATCGTGCAGCAGATGAGATGAAAGACAGTAGATGGTATAAGCAGACAACTGCGAGAGCAGAGAGACTTATATCTCGCATACAAGTATTAGGAGTACCGGTGTAATGTCAGCATCAGATAACAAAATGATAACTGCTATATCTAAGATGTACCCAAAGCTTAGTAAAGCTCAAATTACTGCCTTTGTAAAGAAAAAGAAAAAACCTGTAACTATAGCGAGTGTTACAAAAGTTAAGGTTGGTGTTATACCAGTCAAGAAAAAGAAAAAAACAAAGAAGAAAACATAATGGCAAAAGAACTAACAGAAAAGCAACGTAAATTTTTAGATGTACTCTTTGATGAGGCAAATGGGGATGTTACACAGGCGAAACTACTAGCAGGCTATGCACCTACCAGTTCTACGTCTGATATCGTCAGAGGCATCAAGGATGAGGTTCTAGAGGCTACTCAGATGTTCATGGCACGTAATGCTCCACGAGCAGCTGTTGCAATGGTTAGTGGTATCAATGATCCTACAGAGTTAGGTATGAGAGAGAAGATGACAGCGGCAAAAGAATTACTTGATAGGACAGGTCTAGTGAAGACAGAGAAGATGCAAGTAGAGTCTACAGGTGGTGTTATGCTTATGCCAGTAAAGAATGTACAAGCAGAAGATGAATAACAGAAGTATAGGAACTTGGGAATTACCCCAACCAACAGATTTAAAAGAAGATGATGAGTGGATTAAAATACCACGTATAGCTAGAACAGTACCTTTTGGCTACATCCAAGATGAACAAGAACCTGAGACACTTAACCCTATAAAAGACGAACTAGATAAATTAGAAATGGCTAGAAAATATGTTAAACAATATTCCTATAGGCAAGTAGCCAATTGGCTATCTAAACAAACAGGAAGATACATTTCTCATGTAGGACTAAGAAAAAGGTTACAGAATGAAAAAAGACGTAAGAACCAAGCTAGAAGCCTACGCAAGTGGGCAGAGTATGCAGAAGCGGCGATCTCCAAGGCGAAAGAAATTGAGCAAGAAAGAACCGGTGCAAAAGCCTACTCTTGAGTCTAAAGTCCAAGAAGTTGAACGTATAACAGAAATACCTATTGAGCAAAAGCACAATGTTATATTTAGACCAAATGACGGACCTCAGACAGAGTTTTTAGCAGCAGGTGAAAGAGAAGTACTATATGGTGGTTCAGCAGGTGGTGGCAAGAGTTATGCCATGTTAGCAGACCCATTGAGATATATGAGTCACCCATCATTTAGTGGACTACTACTAAGACACACAACAGAAGAATTAAGAGAGTTGATCTTTAAATCTCAGGAAATATATCCAAAGATTATTCCCGGAATTAAATGGTCAGAAAGAAAGATGCAGTGGGTTGCACCATCAGGTGCTAGGTTGTGGATGTCTTATTTAGATAGAGATGACGATGTACTAAGGTATCAAGGTTTAGCATTTAGTTGGATAGGCTTTGACGAGTTAACACAGTGGGCAACACCATACGCATGGAACTATATGCGTTCTAGATTGAGGTCAGTAGCAAAAGACTTACCAATATTTATGAGAGCAACAACAAATCCGGGAGGTAGGGGTCATCACTGGGTTAAAAAAATGTTTATTGACCCAGCTCCATATGGAAACTCGTTTGATGCTACAGATATTGAAACAACAGAAGTGCTTAAATACCCAGCAGGACATGCAAAGGCTGGTAGAGCTTTATTTAAGAGGAGATTTATCCCCGCAAGATTATCTGACAATCCTTACCTTGCAGAACAAGGGGATTACGAGGCAATGCTATTATCGCTACCTGAACAACAAAGACGGCAATTACTTGATGGCGATTGGGATATTAAGGAAGGTGCTGCCTTTACTGAGTTTGATAGGAATATCCATGTTGTTGAGCCTTTTGATGTACCTCATAATTGGGTTAAGTTTAGAGCATGTGATTATGGTTATGGCAGTAAGTCTGGTGTTCTTTGGTTTGCTGTATCACCATCTGAACAAATTATTGTATACAGAGAACTTTACGTTAGCAAAGTCCTTGCAACAGATTTGGCAGATATGATATTAGACTTAGAAGAAGACGATGGTGGCATGAGATATGGAGTATTAGATAGCTCCTTATGGCACAAGCGAGGTGATACAGGTCCTTCTCTAGCAGAGCAAATGATTATGAGAGGATGTCGTTGGAGACCATCAGATAGAAGTAAAGGAAGTCGTGTGGCAGGTAAGAACGAGATACACAGACGTTTACAAGTAGATGAGTTTACAGAAGAACCTAGATTAGTATTCTTTAATACGTGTGTAAACACTACATCTCAATTACCGTCTATACCTTTAGATAAGAAGAATCCTGAAGATGTAGACACATTAGCTGAAGATCACTTGTATGATGCATTAAGATATGGTATAATGTCTAGACCAAGATTTAGTTTGTTTGACTATGACCCAAGAGGTGTACCAACACACTCTATGCCAGTAGCAGATGCCACATTTGGATATTAAGGATAAAACATGGATGAAAATGATGAAATAGTAGTAGAAAGTGAAGCAGTCTCTCTAGAAGATTCTAAAGACACGGATACTACAGATATTAATACAACAAATATAATTCCATTTGTGATGGAGAGATTTGGTCGTGCAGAAGATTATAGAGAATTAGATGAGCAGAGATGGTTAAGAGCTTATAGAAACTATAGAGGTTTGTATGGTTCTGATGTACAGTTTACAGAAGCTGAGAAGTCTCGTGTGTTTATTAAAGTAACAAAGACAAAAACATTAGCAGCCTATGGGCAGATTGTTGATGTTCTATTTGCAAATAATAGATTTCCGTTGAGTGTAGACCCTACGGAACTACCAGAAGGAGTTGTAAAAGATGTTAGTTTTGATCCTAAAGAACCTGAAGAACTTCGTGGAAGCACTAGTTTATCAACCTCACCTTATGGCTTTAAAGGAGATGGCAAAGACTTACCTAAAGGTGCTACTGCAAAAACTTTGGAAAGTATGCTTGGTCCTTTGGAAGACAAGCTTAAAGATATTGACAATCTTAAAGCAGAAGCTGGTAAAACTCCCACAGCAATTACTTTCAGTCCTGCGTTGGTTGCGGCAAAAAATATGGAAAAGAAAATCCACGACCAATTAGAAGAGTCAGGTGCAAGTAAACATTTAAGAAGTACAGCATTTGAGATGGCTTTGTTTGGTACGGGTGTGATGAAAGGTCCTTTTGCTGTAGACAAAGAATATCCTAATTGGGATGAAGAAGGTGAATATGATCCTACATTAAAAACTGTGCCACAAGTATCTCACGTATCTGTATGGAACTTTTACCCAGACCCTGATGCTAATAATATGGATGAAGCACAGTTTGTTATTGAGAGACATAAGTTGTCACGTTCTCAACTAAGAGCATTAAAGAAAAGACCACACTTTAGAAGTGAGGTTATAGAAGCTGCCATAGCAGAGGGTGAGAACTATACAAAAGAGTCATGGGAAGATGATCTATCTGACTATGCACCTGAACATGGTATAGAGAGATTTGAAGTTCTTGAGTATTGGGGTATGTGTGATATTGACATGCTCATAGAACAAGAAATAGATATACCTAAAGAATTACAAAGTTTAGACGAGTTACAAGTTAATGTATGGATATGCAATGGCAAATTACTAAGAATGGTTCTTAATCCTTTCAAGCCATCAACAATTCCATACATGGCTGCACCATATGAATTGAATCCATATTCATTCTTTGGTGTGGGTATTGCTGAAAACATGGATGACACACAAACTCTTATGAATGGTTTTATGAGAATGTCAGTAGATAATGCTGTATTATCAGGTAATCTACTCATAGAAGTTGATGAGACTAACTTAGTTCCGGGACAAGATTTATCTGTGTATCCGGGAAAAGTATTTAGAAGACAAGGCGGCGCTCCCGGACAAGCTATCTTTGGTACAAAGTTTCCAAACGTATCTCAAGAGAACTTACAGTTGTTTGACAAAGCTAGACAACTTGCAGATGAAAGTACAGGACTGCCATCATTTGCTCATGGACAGACTGGTGTATCAGGTGTAGGTAGAACTGCGAGTGGTATATCAATGTTAATGAATGCAGCAAGTGGTAGTGTCAAAACTGTTATAAAGAACGTAGATGACTATTTACTCAAACCATTAGGTGAGGGTTTATTTAGATTTAACATGCAATTTGATTATGATAAAAACATCAAAGGTGACTTAGAAGTTAAAGCTAGAGGTACAGAAAGCTTGATGGCTAATGAAGTGCGTAGCCAAAGACTAATGCAATTCTTACAAGTTGCATCTAATCCAGCTCTTGCACCTTTTGCTAAGTTTCAGTATGTTATCAGAGAGATTGCAAAAGCAATGGATTTAGACCCTGACAAGGTTACAAATAATATGGATGAGGCTGCAGTACAAGCAGAGCTTATGAAACAATTCCAAGCACCCCTAGACAATCAGCAAAAGCCACCCGCAGGTACAGACCCTATGGACCCCACAGGAGCAGGTGGAGCAACTATTGGCACTGGAGTAGCACCAACTCCGGGTGAGCAAGGATTTACAGGAAGACCTCAAGATGGACAACAACAGCAACAACAACCAACAGCAGACACTCAGCAACCTCAAGCCGCTGGTCAACAACCTCAAGCTACTGAACAGCTTCAATGATTACATTGATTATCTAATAACACAACAACATAAGTTATTAGAGCAGACAGATAATACTATTACAATGCATAGGTCACAAGGTGCTGTTGCATTATTACGCAGACTAAAAAAACTTAGGGATGAAGTAAACTTAAATAATGGCTGATGTAAATGAACAAATGGATGATATGTTAGGTAGTAGCTACGCAGACGATACTACAACTAAAATGCCTTCAGGCTTTGAAAAAGTGCAACGTAGATTACGTGCAGCAGACAGAGGCGATGGCGAAGTCTTTGTTGATAAAGAAGGTGCAGATGAAAAGATAGCATCTACAATAAGAGGCATTGGAGTAGGAACAGCAGCTATACCATCAGATATAGTTACAGGTATTAAAGAAGGAACAGAGTTTATAAGCAAAGACCCTATGTTGTCTACTATGTTTCCAGCGACAGCCAATCTTGCACCTACTGCAAAATTTTTAGATAAGTATGTAGGAAGACCTGAGTTTGATGAAATACTTAACAGTTTTGGTATTGATTCTGATGCTAGTGACCCATATCAAATAGTAGGCGAAATAATGTCACCTGCAGGAGTTTTAACAGCACCTACTAAAATAGTATCCAAATTGTCTGGTGGTGCTAGAAAAATGTTTGACGAGATATCTACTATTCTTACAGATTCAAAGTTAGTTACAGAGGGTGCAAACATTAAAACCATACCTCAAGTTGATGACTTAGCTGATATAAATAGACCTATTATAAACTTAAATGAAGTTGGGTTGAAAACAGAGGTAGGTAGAATAGCTGCAGGTATATACAGAGACTTAGAAAAGAAAAAAATGGGTGGCTTTGACTATAGCCCTGAAAGATATAAGAACCTAGATAATAAAGTAAAAGATGACTTATACCAAGAGACAGGTATGTATAGAGGTAGAGATGGAAAACTTAGATATAAAATAGCCACTGCTGATGCTACAATGAATAATGGTTATTTAAAACAAAATAAAATAATAGATGAGGCAGAGTATTTTAATACAGACAATATTCCTTCTGAAGGTGTTTCTTTAAAAGATATATTAAATTTTGAAGATTTATATAAACAATACAGAAACCCTAAGTCTAATGCTAGGGATGAAATAGATCAAAATACTATACTACAAAATATGGTAGATTCAGATGGTAAGTCTGGAAAAACGCAATACACAAACTTAGAAAATATAAAAATAAAAAACTTTGATTCTTACATAGATCAAATGAAACTGTCTGAAGCAGAGGCAACTAAATTAAAAACAGGTGGAACACAAGCTATATACAGCTTACGTGGTAGAAAAGAAACAATATATGTAAGTAGTGGAAATTTAGATAAAGTAAGAAGTGACCTTTTACATGAAGTTCAACATGCTGTCCAAAGAAGAGAAGGTTTTGAAGGTGGTGGTAGTCCTAGTAGTATATTAGGACCGGAATACAAAATAGACGTAGGACAATTTACAGATGATAAAAAAATGTTATTAGATGATTTTACTACAAAAACAGATAGCTTTAAGTATGATGGTGTTTCTTACAAGTTTAATGATAATAGAAAAAATTTATTTGAAACAGCCACAGATAAATTAGCAGAAAGAGAATTTTCTTATATGTATAATGATGGCAAAGCAGGCACTAGAAACTTATTTAAAGAAAGAATGCCTGATAGAAATGGTGTTTACACAGTAACTGCTCTTGAGCCTACACAAAGCTACAAAATAAGAGATGTTGTTTTTAATGAGGAAGAAGCTGCTATAATTAATTCTCTTGCAGGAAACTCTAATTTTATACAGTTTATGCAGTACCGTTTGTATTTAGAACGTGTAGCTAGAAATTTAGAGATAAGAGAACAGAAAGCTGTTTTAGAATATAAGAATTTAGCAGGTGAACAACAAGCTAGAAAAGTACAAGAAGATGATGTTCTTTACAATAATACAGTAGAGTTTGCAGTAAAAAAGGGTATGTTAAAACCCGGAGATACACTAAAGAAAGAAAATATAGATGAATTATTTAGAACTTTTAAACCTAGTGAGTTTGATGGAGAAGGAGTTTTATATGGTCAAGGATCAACACAAGGTAAAAACCTTGATGTACAAGCTAACGTAAAGGAACAATAATATGGCAGATATGATACCTATGGGAAAGCTATTAGCAGCAGCAAAAAAAGAATATCCTAGCTTGACTACTGAAGAATTAACTGATTTAATAGGATTGCAAATAGAAGTTAGGCAACAGCAAGTTAAAGATGAGATGAAAAGAGCTAGAATAGGAAAAGCTAAAGGTGGCAACATAAGTGGTCAAATGGAAATGTTTGAAGATGGTGGACTTAAAGATCAAGGTGGTACAATAGACCCTGTATCAGGTAATGATGTTCCTTCAGGTTCAACACAAGAAGAGGTAAGAGACGATATACCTGCACAATTAAGTGAGGGAGAGTTTGTGTTTCCTGCAGATGTAGTGCGTTTTATAGGTCTTGAAAAACTAATGAGAATACGTCAACGTGCTAAATCAGGACTTCAGATGATGGAAGATATGGGTCAAATGGGCAACAGCGAAGAAGCTATTATGCCTGATGATTTACCTTTTTCTTTAGAAGACCTTGACATGGATGACGATGAAGAGTATAATGATGGTGAAATGGATATGGCTCAAGGTGGAGTAGTCTATGCCGCTAATGGATTTGGTGGTACAACAACTAGGAAGTCTGCTTTTGACAATACTGCACAGAGAATACAACCTATGAAATATACTCCTCCTCCAATACCAACATCAACACCTACAGGTGGTTTCACCTATGGGTCACAAGAGGGTGCAAATAAAGGTAAATTAAAGTTCCAAGACTTATATAAAGATGTTGGAGGACCCGATGAATATAGGACTTATGTAAATGATGCTGGAGCAGAAATACAAGTTCCATTTAAAGATGGTAAAATGTTAACTGGTTTTAGACTTCCTGAAGGCTTTAAACCTAAAACAGATAAAGTAGACACAACTACAACACAAAGTGCTAAAACTAAAAGTGCTAGGGTGGAGTCTACATCAGATGGTGGTGACTCTGAAGTATCAGATTTAGGTGGTGCTAGAACAACTATAGGTGGAGTGGATTATGCTGTATCTTATAATTTTGATGGTACAGTTTCTCTAGCTTCTGTGGATGATTATAAGGCATCTGGAAAAGCTAATTTTAATAAAGTTAATCCTGCAATAGCTGATATGATTAAAACACAAGCGATAGGACAAGTAAGTCAATTAGCAAAAGGTCTAGGTTTAAAAACTCTTGCAGTAAATGAATTAGCTAAAAAGATGGGCATGAAAGTCCCCGGAGTATCAAAGATAGAAAGAGCCGTAGTAAAAGCTAAAGATATACAAAAGAAATTTGACAAAGGCATGAGACCTCAAGATATATTTGACATGGGTAAATCTTATTTAGATGATGAGTTTAAAGGAAGAGATAAAGTAGACACTAAAGGTGTAGAAGGATTATCTGAAAAAGATATGAGAGATATTCAAGGTGGGTTAGAATTTGGTAAAGACGATCAAATAAATCCGGGTCTAAGCGATGATTTTATGGATAATGTAGGAAAAGGCATAGACAAGGGAATATCTGATGATTCTTTCAAAGATAGCACACCGACAGTAGACACAAGTAATAACTATGATGATAATAATGACTCAGATGGTGGCACGAGTGGTGGTAGTGACTCAAGCTCTATGGGAGACAGTGGTTATGGTGGAGGTGGTGGATATTCCACAGCTAAAGGTGGCTTTATACCTAAATTAAAACCTAAACCTAAAAAGATGAAGCGAGGTGGATTAGCTTCACGTTAATAATCCACAATTAGAACTAGCTTACTTAACCCCCATAAAGGCTACGTTAACCCTAGGAGAAGAAAATGGCTGAATTAGCTAAAGATGTAATGGTGAAAGATGCTACACCTAAAAAAGCAATGTTTGTAAATAGACCTTATTCTCAAGAAGAGAGATTAAAGAAAGATGAAGAAGAACTTGCGAGGCTCGTTGAAGAGCAAAAAGGTTCAAATGAGACTAGCGAGGAGAAAGAGGAAGGTGAAGCAGAGCCGACTTCTGCTGAAGAAAAAACTTTCAAGAAGCGATATGGAGATTTACGCAGACATACCCAAGAAAAAGAACAGCAATTTCAAAAGCAGTTAAATGACTTAAAAAGTCAGTTAGACAAAGCTACTAAGAAAGAAATGAAATTGCCAAAGTCAGACGAGGATATAGAAGCATGGGCAAAAGATTATCCTGATGTTGCAAAGATTGTAGAAACAATAGCTATGAAGAAAGCTATGGAACAATCTAAAGCTCTAGAAGAACGTGTTAAGCAAATAGATGAAATGCAGATAAATGCTGTAAAAGATAAAGCTGAAGCACAACTACTAAGCTTACATCCTGATTTTAATGAGATAAGAGAAAGTGATGACTTTCATAATTGGGCAGAAGAACAGCCTAAATGGGTACAAGACGCACTATATGAGAATGATAATGACGCAAGATCAGCGGCAAGAGCTATTGACCTCTACAAAGGAGATAGAGGTATTGGTAAGACAAATAAGACAAAGAATGATACTGGTGCTGCTAAAGCAGTTAATACGCAAGGCACAAAGACTAAGATTGATGCTGATGGTAGCAGTAACAAGATTCGTGAGTCAGCAGTTCAGAAAATGAGTGCTAAAGAATATGAATCTAAATCAGAAAGTATAATGGAAGCTATCCGTAGTGGTAACTTTATTTATGATATCTCTGGTAATGCTAGATAAAAGCTTGACAAAGTTTTAAATCTAAGTATAACTATAGATAACTAGAGGTGTAGTATAACCCCTTTTGGATACTTATACTACATCAACACGACTTTAATAGACTACCCAATTATGTGAGCCTACAAAAGATTAGCTATCTAATGTACAACCTCAACGCATGAATGGTCCTTATAAAGTAAAATGACTAAAAGGTAGTACACCTTTTGGTGTACATTAGCTAAATGTTTAAGGAGATTAAAATGGCATTTACAGCAGCAGCTGGATATGGTAACCTCCCTAACGGTAATTTTAGTCCTATTATTTACAGCAAACAGGTACAACTTGCGTTCCGTAAGGGTTCTGTTGTTGACGCAATCACTAATAATGATTATTTTGGTGAAATTGCAAATATGGGCGATTCCGTTAAGGTTATTAAAGAACCAGAAATTACAGTTAAGGCATATTCTAGAGGAACTACTATTACTCCTCAAGACCTTGACGATGAAGAGTTTTCACTTACTATTGACAAAGCTAATTACTTTGCATTTAAAGTGGATGATATTGAAGAGGCTCACTCACATATTAACTTTCAACAGTTAGCATCTGATAGAGCAGCTTACAGACTAGCCGACCAATTTGACCAAGACGTACTTGGTTATATGTCAGGTTATAAGCAAAGTGCATTGCATAGTGCAGCCGATACAGCCAATACTACTACTAACGGTACTGTTGCTGTTTCAACTGCTGGTACTGATGAATTACTAGATTCCATGCAAATAGACTCTGCTGATTTTGGTGGTACAGCAGCCGATGCTGTCACTATTCAGCCAAGAATGCCGGGTGCAACTGATGCAACTCCTGCCGCAGGTGATACATTCCCATTGACTCTTATAGCTAGAATGTCTAGACTTATGGATCAGCAGAATGTAGATACTAATGGTAGATGGTTAGTATTAGACCCAGTATTTATTGAGGTACTAAAAGATGAAGACTCAAGACTATTCCAATCTGATTGGGGTGGAACTGGACTTCAGAATGGTTTAGTAATGAATAACCTACATGGTTTTAAGATATATCAGTCAAATAATCTTCCAAGTTTAGGAACAGGACCTTCTACTACAGGTACTAATAGTTCTACAAACTTTGGTGTTATTGTAGCTGGTCACTCATCTTCAGTAGCTACTGCTGAACAGATCAACAAGACAGAGACTTACAGAGACCCTGATTCTTTTGCTGATATTGTTCGTGGTATGCATTTGTACGGCAGAAAGATACTTCGCCCTGAAGCAATCTGTACTGCAATATATCACTTAGCATAGGGAGATTGATTAATGGCAACCGTAGATTTATCTATATCAGCTAGAGGTAATCACCCAAGAGGTAGAAAGCCTTATATGATACAAAATGAAATCAACTTTGCAACTGCAGCCACTTCAAAAGGTACAGCACTTGCAGCCGCTGATATCATTAAGTGTCTAAGTGTTCCTGCTGAAACTGTTATCCTACACGCAGGATTTGAGGTTACAGCAGTACATGCAGGTACTTCAACCGATACAGCCTTTGACTTTGGTGTCACAGGTGGTGACGTTGATAACTTTGTAGATGGCTTTGACTTTGATGGTGCATCAGTAAATGCTTATGCTCCAACTCCTGCAGCTTATGCGGCTGTAACTGTTGGTGGCACTGCTGATACTATTGACTTGTTATTACAAGCTATGACTGGTACTACAACCGCTGGAAAGATAAGATGTTTTGCGACTCTTATGGATATCAGTGATGCTGGTGACATGGCAGCTAATGAAGTTGATAGAGACACTTTAGCTTAATTTATATATAGGGGAGCAGGGCAACTTGCTCTCTTATCTTTATAGGAATTATTATGGCAGAAACTTACCTAACACTAACAAATAAAGTAATAGCAAGGTTGAATGAAGTTGCATTAACTTCTACAACCTTTTCTAGTGCTAGGGGTATACAAGTTCAATGTCAAAACGCAGTTAATGAATCAATTAGGTTTATTAACCAAAGAGAGTTTAACTACCCATTTAACCATGCAACAGAAACTAAAACACTAACAGCAGGTGTGGTTAGATATAGTTTGCCTACTTCTACAAAGACAGTAGACTACAATACATTTAGAATAGTTAAGGACACTGACTTAGGTAATAGTGGATACAAATTAGGATTACTTGATTATAATGACTATGTAAATAGAGTTATAAATCAAGAAGATGAAATAAATACTACAACAACTACTACAACTCATACAGACAGTGTGACAACTATAACAGTATCAAGCACTACAGGATTTGATACGGCTGGTAATATAGTCATAGGTAATGAAACAATTACTTATACTGGAGTAACTAGTACAACATTTACAGGCTGTACAAGAGGTGCTGGTAGCACTACCGCAGCTTCAAGTGTAAGTGGGGTAACTGTAGCACAGTTTACTAGAGGTAGTGTTCCTGAATATGTAGTAAGAACTCCTGATAACAATTACTTAATGTATCCATTTCCAAATAAATCATATGCAATTAAGTTTGATTACTATACATTTCCTACTGACTTATCAGCACATGGAGATACAACAACTATACCTGATAGATTTGCACCTGTTATTATAGATGGTGCTACAGCATTTGTGTATCAATATAGGGGTGAGACACAGCAGTATCAGCTTAACATGCAACGATTTGAACAAGGCATTAAGAATATGCAAACATTATTAATAAACAAATTTTCATATATGCGTTCTACTTTTATACCTAGAACTGGAGTATATAATTCGGGCAGTGTAGATATTAGGTCTGTATAATGGCAGATGAATCTCAAGTTACACCTAGTGCATTTGTGTGTGAAGGTGGTTTGATAGCTAACCGTTCTACATTTATTATGCAACCCGGACAAGCATTGCAGTTAGAAAACTTTGAGCCTGATGTTGAAGGTGGTTACAAAAGAATAAAAGGGTATCAGAGACATGTAAGACATGTTGTACCTCAAACATCATCTTCAGATGAACCTGTGTTACTAACAACAACATTTGCTGACAAAGTTATTGCAGCTAGAGGTCAAAAGATATTTAGTTCTGCTACTACATCTTTAGGTACATCAAGCTCAAATGCTATAACAGCAGATGCTACCATGACAGGTTCAGGTGTTATAACAGTCGTAAGTACTACAGGATTTAGTTCAAGTGGTACATTACAAATAGACGATGAGCAGTTTACCTATACAGGTATTACATCTACAACATTTACAGGTGTAACAAGAGCTACAAGTAGTACAACTGCATCAGTTCATACAGCAAGTTCTGATACAAGTAGAACAGTAGTATCCGAGAGTTGGACTGAAAGAGATACAGGTAGAAGTAACGCAAATAAATATTCTATAGAACGATTTAACTTTGATGGTAATGACAA
>Ga0208545_1000480_pt1 | contig 18631 bp, 13 predicted proteins | sample DEB08_DNA_12_FD_185498 | JGI IMG/M metagenome (GOLD analysis project Ga0208545, IMG submission 185498) | Aqueous microbial communities from the Delaware River and Bay under freshwater to marine salinity gradient to study organic matter... | ecosystem: Environmental > Aquatic > Marine > Coastal ... | reverse complement strand
AGTAAATGTAAATTTATACGTTCCTGTGTTAACGTCTGTTATACTTGAGTTGTTAAAACTATCTCTGGTAGCAATCGTTCCAGTACCATTAATATTTACCCAATGCTTACACAACCCCTGCTGTAAGTTGGTAGTTGTAGAGTTACCCTCTCCTGTGACGGCAATAGACCCTGCTGTTGATGTGCCTGTGAGTGTGTTTGTTTTGAGTGTTGCCATTATGCTAAGTCTCCAAATATACAACAACTTGCTACATCAGAGTCGTGTAAAGTTCCATCTTGCCCATTTACCCAATGTATTCTAAATTCATCCGTAGCCATATCGCTAAATCTGCCAAACACATCACTACCACCAGAGTCTCTTCTTCCTATACAACCTCCTGCAAAATCATCATTAGCCATATTGTTAGTAAAATTATAATCTATAATACCAGTTCCTATATCATCCATAGATGACATATTAAAACTGTCTCTAAGTGTGTTTCCACCATCTTGTGTTGCTTGACCCCATGCTTTAGCCAAACCTTGCACCAAGTTCTGCGTAACTGCTCCACTATCAGAACGATAGGTAGAATCATTATTCATAATAGACACAGTAGTTCTACCTGACGTATCTATTGTCTGAGCCGTAGTATTATTCGTATGCTTTATATTTTGTACTAGAAGATTGCTCATAGTATTGCTACATTCCCCCCTGATTCTATTGTCAGTGTAGACCCACTTGCTATTGTCAGAGGTCCTGTAACATTTGCGTTCTCTGTAGCTGCGATTGTTACATCACTGTCAAGTGACTGTGCATTAGTTCTGAACATACCACCATGCTTAAAGTTACCCTTGTTTGCGTCTGGTGGCACAATGCTGTTGTCAGCTATACCAAGGTAATTTACAAAGATGTTACCTGTTCCTGAGGAAGGTGCTGCACTAAAGGTTAGTGTTGTACCGTCAGGGATTGTATAAGCGTTGCTGTCCTGCACTACACCGTCTACAGATACTAAAACATCCTGAACATTAGAGATGGTCTGAGACAGCGTAAATGTCGTGTCAGAGCCATCACCATTAAACCTCTGTACGGAGGGTATAGCATGAAAGCCTGACTGTACTTGATTACCTACTAAAGGCATTAGGTTATCTCCATGATGCTTAGTGTACCTGACAGTTTATCTGCGACAGAACAGTCTATCGTAATCTGGTCAGTAGTTTCTAGCACCACCTTGTTTCCTGCCATGAGTTCTAATGAACTACCCACAGGTATGGGTGCATCCTTTATTATAATACTTGTACCGTTTGCTGTATTGTTGGTCACTGCTCTATTTGCCGTGTCACTCACTAATCTTACTGTTGCTGTAACTTGTGAGGTATGTATGTTACTAAGTATCAACCCTAATATAACTGTTGTTGTACTACTTGCTGCTGTATACATTACATACGGAGTCCCACTTGCGTTTGGCTCTGCTGCAAAATTTACAACCTTAAATGTATTTGCCATGTTTCTCTCCTATATCAACCCAAGGCGATGGCTAATGCCGTGGCTTCGTTAGCTATAACTGTAGCTAGTGCTGTTCCATTTACTGTTATTGCGTCTGCTTCAAGTGTACCGTCAATGTCGGCATCACCTGATATATCGAGTGTGGCAGCATCTAGTTCGCCACTAATGGTAATATTTCTACCACCACTGATATCTTTGTTTGAATCTGTTATAATAGCTTTACTTGCTATTACTGTTCCGTTTGTAATCCCATCTATAAGATTAATATCTGCAGCACTTGCTGTAATAGATGTACCTGCTATTTGTAGCGTAGTAGCATTTACTTCACCTGAGCTACCGTAGATTACGGCTTTACTGTTTACTATTGTACCAGAAGATGAACCATCTGTCAAGTTTAATTCTGCACCTGTTGCAGTTATTGCTGTTCCTGCATAGTTTAAGTTAGCTGCAGCTATGTTTACTTCTCCTGTACCTTTAGGAGAAATATCAATATCTATGTTAGAGTCATCTCCTGACGCTCCCACTACTACTGAACCACCTGTAGCAGAGTTTGTAACTTCTAATTGATTGACTGCAGAAGATGCTGTCTGTAACATAATAAGTTCATTGCCGTTAGCGTCAGCAATAAACCCACCATCTGCAAACTTAGGAGCAGTAAGAGTCTTGTTTGTTAGTGTCTTAGTTGTACCTGCAAAGTAAGTGTCTACTAAGTCTACATCAAAATACTTTGCAGCAGTAGCTGAGGTATCAAACATAAGCATACCATCGTTATTGGCAACGGCTGTACTTGTGTCTACACTTATAGCAGAATTATCAGCAACAGTATTAAGTTCAGCACCTGTAGCATTTAATCCAGTTACATTTCTATTGTCATCTACATATGTCTTAATTGCCTTAGCTGACGCAAGTGTGTCATCGCTACCTGATACTGAGCTTATATCTGTGTCTATAGATGCTATACCATCTAATACGTTTAGTTCAGCAGCAGTTGATGTGACGTTTGTGCCACCTATGTCTAGTGTGGTTACAGATAACTCACCTGCCACCGTTGCAATACCGTTTGCTACAGTAATAAGGTCTGTATCATCTGTATGTCCTATTGTAGAGCCATTGATAACAACATCGTCTATATCAAGTGAGCCACCTGTGATTAAACCTGTAGTTGTTATTGCAGAAGAGCCTGTGTCTATTGTGCCAAAGCCAGAGGTAATGCTACCTGAGTTCAATGCACCCACTGTAGTAACATTTGACAGTGTATCTAATGCTGACTCAAAGTATGTCTCAAAGTCAGTCAGTGCTACCTGCACCATTGTTCCGTTATCGTTTACAACAACTCTGTCAGCGTCAGCTAGTGTAGTAGAAGTAGCAGAAGTATTGCCATCTACTATATTTATTTCTGCAGCAGTAGATGTTACTCCATCCAATATGTTTAGTTCTGCTGTTGTTGCTGTAACTCCATCTAATAAGTTTAACTCAGCAGGAGTAGATGTGATAGCTGTGTCACTGTCTGCAGCCAATACTGGTAGTGTACCTGACTGATTTGGTAGCTTAATAGTTCTGTCGGCTGTTGGGTCTGTAATAGTTAGTGTAGTCTCGTGGTCATCGGCTGTAGCACCCTCAAAGACTATAGCATTCTGTGCGTTCATAGTTACAGTGTCTACTACTGTCTGTGTGCCACCTACAGTTAAGTTACCTGTAATTGTAAAGTTTCTGATACCTGTGTAGTCTTTGTTGGAATCTAAAATAACAGCCTTAGATGCAATGGCTGTACCAACGGCTGTACTTCCAAGGTCTAGTGCATTAAGTTCTCCAACTACTGCTGTCACTCCATCAAGAGTATTAATTTCAGCGGCAGTTGCCGTTACACCATCAAGAATATTTAACTCTGCTGCAGTTGAGGTAACATTAGTTCCACCTATATCTAGAGTACCCATAGATACTTCGCCTGTGGCTGTTACATTACGTAGACCAGTATAGTCTTTGTTAGAGTCTAGTATTACAGCCTTACTTGCTATGGCAGTACCTACAGCCGTAGAGCCAAGGTCTAATGCGTTGAGTTCACCCACGACAGCCGTTATGCCATCAAGCACGTTTATCTCTGCCGCTGTGCTTGTAACCCCATCTAAGATGTTTAATTCTGCGGCAGTGCTAGTAACACCATCGAGTATGTTTAGCTCGGCTGCAGTCGCTGTGACTCCATCAAGTATATTCAATTCGGCAGCTGTTGAGGTGACTCCATCAAGAATATTGAGTTCAGCTGCAGTAGATGTTATTGCTGTACCGTTTATTGCAAGCTTACTTGTAACGACATTAAATGTCGCATTGTCTTCAATCCTAGCAACCTCTGTTCCATCTCTCTGTTGAAAGATAATATCTTTAGCATCAGCTACTGGTCTTATAATTACATCACTAGAAGAGTTAGTAATACGGAGTATCTCTGTACCACCGTCCTGAAACTTAAAGTCACCACCGTCTGCGTCTAGTATTATATCCCCTGCCACATCAATTGTAAGGTCTCCTGAGGACAGGTCAATCTCTGTGCCATCAATGGTTATATTATCGACTACTACCCCTGCATTAGCCGTTACAACGCCTGTGACACCCAATGTTCCTGCTACTGCAGCATTCTCATCTACATCAAGTGTATCTACGTGTGCAGTACCGTCAAGATACAGGTCTTTAAACTCTGTTCCTGACGCACCTAAGTCTATATCATTGTCTGTTACTGGAAGTATTGCACCGTCTTGGATTCTTACTTGCTCTACTGCTGAGGAACTAACCTCACTGAAGAACCCTACACGATTATTGCTAGTGTCTATTACGACTTTGTTTAGTGCGTCTATATCAGCAATTAGTCCTACATACGCACCTTCTGTTGATGAACCATCGTGATTGTGACCACCACTAAAAGCAAAGGCTGTAACAACAGCATTTAATTCAGCGTTAAGTGGTGCAGACTTAACAACCTGACCTGACTGAATATCGGCTGTGTTTGTTCTTGCGTAACCTGCCATTACCTTACATCTCCTAGTCCGTGTGTTATTGTAAACCCTTGAATACTGTGTGACTCGTTTGTATCATCTGTCACAAAGGTCAAGGCTATTGCTTTACCTGAGCCTGAAAATGTAACTGATTCAACTGGTGATGGATTACCATCAAATGTATCTGTTGTGTCAAATACAGCTACGTTTGTACCTCTATCAAAGAATGCTCCGGGACTTGTTGTTGATAGAGTTAAGTTGTCTGGTGTAGATATGTCTGTGTTATCGTAGTCGTAAGTTACAGACAAAGCTACCGAAAAGTTTCCCTCTGCACTCATGTATGTTGATGTGCTGTAGAATGTTTTTCTTTGCTCAGGGTTGCCCATGTAAACAAATGGAGTTTTAAATATACTCAGTACGTTACTTGTATCAAAAGCGTTGCCTGACTCCTGTTGAAAAACTTTACCACTTGATGCACCGTGTAATACAAACTCTTCTTGCTCTATGTATCCACTGTCTGCACATGTACACTCTATACCAAACGTCTGTGCAAACTCAAATCCTATATTACCCTTGTATTCTCTTAATGCTCCTAGTATGCCCTGTGAAGAAGAAGTAGAAAATAGGTATCTAAACTGTGACTTACTTCTAATTATTACCGATGATAGTGCGTCTAAATCCTCTGATGCTATTACGTTTCGTACAGTAGACTGTATGTTCTTAGACAGAGTTTCAAGATTAACGTCACCAATCTTGTTTGTACCACCAATAGGTCTTATACCATCTGGTGCAAGGAATAATAAATCTCCCCCTAGTTCTACCACACTATCCGTAGAAAGGCAACCTAAATTTGATGTTACTGACTCTAATACAAAGTTAGCTGAGTTATCTCCTACAAGTCTCTTGATATTATTCTTACCAAATATAAATAATACGTTACGAAACTTCTTGATTGCTACTATCGCAAACCCTACGTTTATAACACCACCACCATTTGCAGGGCTAAAGTCTGTCTCGGCTGTTGGTGCAGAGAAAAACAAGTTGCTTGGCTGTGCAGGGTCTCCTGCTAGAAACAAATGATTCTGAAACTCTGCTCCTATTGTAGGGTCTGTTGGTGCATTTGAGTCTGTTATCTGTGTATAGGTTGACCCATCGTATGTAGCTGCAGGGTTTATGCCATCCGTTAATACTACTTTAGGTGTTCCAAAGTTTATCTCTGTAAACCTAACCTTGCTCACACCTGTCATTGTAGGTGAGCCACTTGTTGATACTGCTGTCCACCCTATAACTGTTGGAGTAGAAGTGACTGTTGTTGTAGCTGATGATGAACCACCTGTCAAAACATTGTCTGTATCAAATATAGAACTAGGTATTCTACCAAAGTTTATTGTTAAAGAAGCAGAAGCTCTGGCTATGACAGTGCCTGATACCCCTGTTGCTGTATCATCACTAGAACTTACTACGGCTGTAACTGTTTCTCCTACAGTAAAATTAGAACCTTGTCCTGACGTAACAGCTACTGTGTAATAAAAGTTCCAATGGTGTAAATAGTTATTGCCTGATGATGGTGTACGACAGGCAAGTACTCCTTGATTTACACCATTAGCAACTGCTATACCTAATACTGACCCTGTGCCTGTAACTGTACCAAAGTTATTAGTAAAGCCAGTTAGTCTTCTATAGCCACCCTCTAGGTTTGGCTCATAGTTTAACAACTGTATTGCTGACCCGGGGTTCTCTTCACCAAGAGATAAAACATCTGCACCTGTATTTAAACCACCCCTGCAAACGGCTCTAAACGTGGAGACTGAATCAACCATTTAGCCGCTCAGTCTTAACATCTGTGAGGTAAACTTAGGTCTATTTATCATAGAAGACCTAACAGACAGTGGGTCATCTAACAATAATCTACGCATTGCTTTGATACCTTCTTGAAACTTAGCCTGATGTATCTGTGCAGACTGCTCGTTAGACCTAAATCGCATCATGTACACCATAGCACCATCTATTATTATATACTTAAATCTGTCTGGTATAATCATTGTGTCATCAAAAGCTGACAGGTCAGATGGAAATTTATAGTATACATATTCTACAATATAAGCTGCGTCAGGTAAAGGTGTTACACCAAATTTTTCTTCTGATGTTTGATAAATTAAATCAGGAGAAGACCTAGCTCCTGTTCCTGAGTTCTCTTCTATTGACTTATATGTTCTTACGTAGTCTTCAAACGGTATTGTAGAAAGAGAACGAGCAGAGTTACCTGCACTTGACAAAGCTTGTAAATAAAAAGTATTCCAATCAACACTAGCCATGTCAGTAGGTAAGTCATATGTGCCTGTACCTGCTGTCAATGTCTGTGTAGTTGTAGTTTTAAGAAAGGGAAATTGATGACCATCTTGCAGTATTTCACGTATAGAATTGTTAATAGCATCCTTTGCTATAGCCTGTACGTTTTTGGCATTAGAAAAACCGTCACCTGATGTAACAAATGGAACTTCATTCAACCTACGTAGAAGGTCATTTACGAGTGTAATGTAGGTTGTTGCCATTGTATGCCTTTGTTATATAGATAGAGGAGCAAGTTTCCCTGCTCCCCATTTATTAAATAGACTTATACGTTGTCTCTTGAAGCAACAGCAGCTTCACGATGAGCAGCAGAAACATCTGCTATAATTGCGTACACTCTGAGTCTACCTGTTGCAGGAGTTGCACCTGCTACAGTAACATCAATAGTGTCAGCAGCTCCAACACAAGCAAGAGCCGCGGCAGCGAAAGTAGAAGCCGCACCTGTGTTGACTATGTTAGCTTCACCGTTAGTGCCTTTAGCAAGATAAGTACCTGCGGCAGCGTCCAATGCAGCACCGTCAATGATGTCATCTCCACCTGCAAAGTCGATATCGCATGTGCAAGACCCAGTGAAAGATTTCATAATCTCAGCACCTGCAGCAATCACAACTGATTCAGCAGGTATCTCAAGAAGTTGAAATACATCACCGTTTGCAGGAGAAGTTCCTGCAGCAACCATAGCGTCAATATCTAGGATTGCTTCGATTGTCCTAACGTGATTTCCTACAACTGTAGGAACTGCTAAGACGTTTGCTCCAACACCATTAGTACTGGAGGATGTCATATCAAAAGTAGCCATGTTAAATTCCTCCCTTAACCTGCGTTATATTTAGCAGTCACGATAGCTTCTGGTCGAAGTATCTTTCTGCCGTATAGATGCATACCACGCACAATGTCAGCAAAGCTGTCAGGGTCACGATATGTTTCAGTTTTACTAAGTTGTTCAGCCGTTGCAATCGCAGAGCCATGTCCTGCTACAATAGCACCATAGTTAGTGTTCTGGTTTGCAGTACCTGAAGTACCCGGACCAGTTCCGACTGATGGTAGATTGCTTGAGACATAGAGTCTGAATCCTGCAAGATTGTTAAGAACAAGACCATTTTGCAATTGTCCTGCTCCACCAAAGTCAGCATTCATTAGCTTAGAGTTTTCATCCCCAAGTAGTTCCATAAACACAGGGTCTACTACTAGCCACCTGTCTTGTGTATCTACTTGCTGTTGATTTAACAGTCTAGCCATACGATTTACCACAACCATTGGTGTAACAGCAGCAGTACCTACAGAGGTAGCTCCACCTGTTAAATTAACTACAGGAATAGAATGGTCTCCTGCAGATGAAGTTGTGATGCTTCCAAAAGAACTCTTAATGAGTTTCATTGAAGTAAGAAGCTCGTCTGACCCTGCACTAGCGATAGCTTTGCTACCATTAACTTGGTCATTAACAGCACCTGCATTACTGTGCAAAGATGACTGCTTATAACCTGCAAGATAACCAAGAACTTCTTGGTCATACTGGTCAGCTAAACGATACGCAGCTCTGTCGGTTGCGAGTTGCATAAAGTTTATGTGAGAGTGGGCTTCCTCAATGTCATCCATTTTAAAAGCGTAGTAGTTAGCCTTGTCAACAACAAGCTGAAAGTCATCGTCTTCAAGGTCTTGTGCAGTAACGTTAGTACCTCTAGCGTATGCACTGACTGAAATTTCAGGCTCTTTGATAATCCTGACAGTATCGCCTTGTCCAGATATCTCACCGAAATAATCAGAGTTAGTTATGTCTCCAACAACAGTTGACTTACGAAATGCAAGCTGTACCTGTTTGGAATAGATTATTGGCGAAAAATTACCATTAGGTAAATTGCCATAACCTGAAGCAGTTTGAAAAGCCATAGTTAAATCCTCCTATAATTGGCTTAATGAAAAGCTAAACTATCGTAGGAAGAGGTTATATTTTCTAGAGTGCATATAGTTATTCAGCAGCTAACTTCCTAACCTATGGGTCTATACTTATATAAGTAGTCTTTACTCGTTTAAACTTCGTAATTTACTAGAACATAAAGGTAGTCAAAAAGAGGCTTTATGTTCTAGGGTAGTTATATTAATAAAATGTTTTTTGTCAACACTTTATCTTCTATTTCCTGATATATCATAGATAAATTTACCAGAACGCATTGCTGTTTGTATTTTATCCTGATTTGCTTCATACTGTTTATCAGACATCTTAGCTACATCAGACTCTTTAATGCTGTCTGCCATTTCCTCAGCATCCACTTGAGTTCTAGAAGTTTTATTTACAAGAGAAGCAGCAGCTTTAGTTTTGTTCTTCTTGTCACTTGTTGTTAAACCTTTATCAATCTTGTATAAATCAAGAACACGAACAACAGATTGTGCATCATCTATATTGTCATACAAGGCACTCTGCACCCACTTAGGTTGCTCTTCTACCCACTCGTGAAACTCATCAGACTCACGTAGTTTGTCAAAGTCTTTGTGAGTTTCTTTAATTTCATTTTCGGCTGTTCTACGAGTTGTTTCCTGTTTAGCCTTACTAAGTTCCTCTATCTGAATATTAGCCTTATCAAACATTTGTCTAGCTTTTTTTTCAGCTATTGTTTCTACAATACCTGCAACATCAGGATATTTTTCTGCCCAAGACGCAATGTCCTCATCGGACTTAGGTGGCACAAGCTTTTCAGTGTTAGATAGTTTATTCTCTAACTCTTTTATCCTAGCGTTATAATCCTTTTCCTTTGCCGCAAGATGTCTTCGAACATCCCCATATCTCGTCTTGAAAGATTTTTCCTCTTTACTGAGAGTCTCGTCAGATACCTCTGCTTCCTTTCCCTCTTCAGGAGGAGACACATCTTGGCTCTCCTCAGGGTTTTCTTGAACCCCTTCTCCTTGGCTCTCTGCAAGGAGTTCTTTAAGTTCCTGCTCCTCTTTAGCAATCTTGTCCTTGTACTTTGAACGAGTCCGACTTACAAATCCTGCAGTCTTCTGTGGTTGTACTGTTTCTAATTCTGGCATATTTTTCTCCTGTTATTGGGGTTGACATAATTGTCAAGTAGCCTTAGGTTTAGTGCCTAATCCTTTAGTATTCTTTTTTCGTTTTGCTTTAGCTTTTGGTTTAGATGCTAGTCCTCCTTTATTAACAAAGAAAGGACCACTATCTGGTTGAGAAAATCCTACTCCTCCTCCACCACCACCAATAGGTCCTGAACCAAATGGTGCAGATTGTCCTCCACCACCACTTCTAGGTGTTCCTCTTGCTATAGCTTGAGCTTCTCGCATCTGTTGGTCAAAGGCTTTGTTCTGTGCTACGGTATCTAAGTCACCTTGACCTGCTGACTCTTCTGCTTGTTGTAAATCAACCCTAAGATTATCTACTTCTTTTAGATGTGTCTCTAAAGCTTTATCTCTAACTCTCTTTCTATTTTCTTCTATTCTTCCTATTGCTGCTTTACCCTCTGAAGAGTTAATATCAACAGGACCTTGTGGAGTTTGTATTTTATTATCTTTTTTAATACCCAACAAGAATCTGTCCACTCTATTCATTAAACCATCTGAGTCAGAATCTACTACTTGTTGAACTGTTTGGTCAGCACTTTCAAAGTTCAGTGCTTCACCAATTCCTGTAAAAATACTTTTAGCTGCATTAGCTACTGCACCAACTACTCCACCACCTAACGCTGATATTAATTTGCCTAGCCCTGTAGGGTTATTAGCATTATTTATTATCGCATTAATATCTGAGTCTTTTACATCAAGACCAAGTTCTGCAGGAATTAATCCAATCTTTGCAGACAGTGGTAGATTACTGTATTGACTTTGAGTTAACTTTAATGTTGGATTGTTTTTCATTAAACGTGTGTAAGAATCTTCTAAAGCTTTATCTGCATCAACTCTTGCTTTTTGCATATCGGTAAATGCTTGAGTAGTTTGTGATACAGAAGACTCTCTTTCTCTATTAGAAGACTCTTCTCTATCATCAAATACACTTGCATCTCCTCCTGTGCCTGTAGCTATTTGTTGAATATTGGGAGGAGTTTCTGACCAAGGTGACTCTGTGTATACTGCATCATTAGGGTTAGAAAGAGAACCATCAGCATCATAACGTATAACATATGTTCTGCCATCTGGATGATAAAATGTTTTTTGTGTTGGTATAGCTCTTGATGGAAAACCTAAACTACCCCCAACAAATCCATAGTCTCCAAGTGGATTAGTAGACTTAGCAATAGTATCGGCTGTTATATCAGACTCTGCAAGAACTCCCTCGGCTGCGTGTATTACACCACCCTTATTTACCCCTATCATTTCTCGTAGTTTCTTTTCGTCTTCAGGGTCTAGTTCCTCAGAATCAGCCTGTACCTCTAGTGTAGCAACTGCAATAGGTTCACCTCCTATACGACCATCCTTCTCCATTTGAGAAAGACCTTGTTTAGCTTGCATACGTAAATCTTCAAAAAACTTTACACCAAAAAATCTTACAACATCTGCAGGTACAACATATTCTCCCTCACTAAGCTGTGCAGGTATATCGTCCCTTACTTCTTCAGCTAAAGAACCAGATGGAACTTCATTACCACTAATAGGGTCTTTGTTCATACCATCGTCTTTTAAACCACCTTCGTCTGCAAATAACTCCATCTGTTCCTCAAGCATTGACTAATCCTCCTTTTGCCATACCTACTCTTACGTTATCTAAATCTTTTACATCATTTAAGATATCTCTTAAATCTAAAGTTTTTGTTGAAAGTTCTTCCTCAATTCCATTTATAAATACTTCATTAAAGTCTATTAATTCTTGTTTTGTTTTTTCATAAAACTCCACAAATTTTTCATCAGGTATTTTATTAACAATTTCATTTATTTGAGGATAGGTAGTATAATCAAGTGACTTCTTGTCTATACCAACTTTGTCTAAAAATAATTCTAAGTTTTGAACAGACTCATTATAGTCCATACCTGTTAAACTTGTATCGTTAAAACCCAATTTAGACTTAACCATACTAGCAAACTTCTTTCTAACTACAGGGTCTTCTGGATAATTTTTTATAGCATTATAGTCAGCAAACTCATTTAACTTTACTTTATCTGGAGTTCTTCCATCAAGAGCATTTGTTATTCCTTTCCAAGTTTGTATTTTTTCGTGTATCCTATAAGTTCTTTCCATATCATCTAATTCATTTACGTTCATATAATCACTAGGAATATGTTTGTATTTTGCTGTAGTTTCTACTGCTCTTATCTTTCCTTTTGTTTTTAAAACTAAATTCTCAGAAGCTTTATCAAAACTTTCTGTATAAATATACTGCATGTCATCAGGCATTTTAGTATAAATAAGTTGCATTGTTTCTTCATAGTCAGCCACATCTAAATCTTTAGCAGGTATAGATAATATTCCTTTTTGTTTAATAGTTTTATAGTTTGAACTTGTTCTAATATTATATAGCAAACCAGTTATTCTAGGGTCATTAAAAAGATTTTCTAGACTTATCTTTTTACTTGTATTTACTACACTCTTTCTAATAGTATCTAAATCCACACCACCTTTAGCTCCAAGTTTTTTAGTGGTCATAGGTCTATTACCACCAGTTCTAATATTAGCTAACTTTTCTAAGTTTGGCATTATAATAAACTGACCATTATTCTTTTTTGTATCTAATATTAAAGGTTTTAAGACCTGCTCTACTAATTCATCTACATTATCAAAAGGTAAAGTATCATCTTTTATTATTTTATTTCTAGCATATTCCTCTGCTTCTCTTATATGTTCCCTTCTTGATTTTTTTGTAGATTTTTTTAAATACTCATTAAAATATTGTGAGTATTTAACCTTGTGCAAATCAGATTGTATTTCATCAATAATCACTTTACCATTATCTAGTCTTGTAAATCTTGTGTGTATTATAGAGTCTGCACCATAACCATGAGTAGTATTATAACCTCTTTTATTTGTACCCATTGCCATTGCTATTAAATTTTTTCGAATATCCCCATTTAGTTGATAAAATTTTTGCATATCATCAGTATTATTTATGTTTACTCCCATATTCGGAAATTTTGTGGCTATTGTTTTATACTCATCAAAAAATACTTTACTAACTTCATCTCTAGTCATAGTGTATTTCATAAACGGTATGTTACCCCCTGCTGCATTTATCTGTATATTCTTGGCTACCTGAGGAGATATTGGAAGAACTATGTCATAAGTATCAGCGGCAGGAAAATTAACTAATGCACTCTGCACTAAATTTTTAGTGTTTTTAAAATCATCAGGTCTCTTTTTTGATGTCATCAACTCTGTTAAAAAATTTCTAATATCAGAATCTGTGAGATTAGATGGTGTAGAAACAGGAAAACTTTTAGTTTTAAGAAGTTCTTTTAATTGATTCATTATAAAGGCAGTGTCTATGTCATCTTTTAATATATCTATATTTTTTAAAAATTGTGAACTACCGAATATAACTTCCCTAGGAGTTGGAGGTCTGCTATCAAAAATACTTTTATTATCTTCTAAAGATTTTTTTACTCGTATAAAAGAATCTCTTATTCTAGAGCCTGATGTATATATACTAGTATTTCTGCCATCTTCATTCATAACATTAGAATTTATATCAAACGGAGAACGCACAACAACAGTCCCATTTGATTGATTCACTTTATTAGGAATCATTAAACCTGCATTAGACTGGCTTTGATAGCCACTATAAGGAACTTGTGATTTATCAAACGCAAGTGTTGAAGGACCGGGACTTAATGTAAATTCTCTATCATCTATTTTTTTAAGTTCATCTGAAGTTGAATAGTCTAATTTTGCACTTACATCCCTATTTACAACTGAATCACCTTGACCAAAAAATTTACCCCCATAAACATCTACTTCAAAATTAACACCAAGACTGCCTTTGTCAAATGTTTGAAGTTTTTTATTAATAAAATTAAAATACCTATCATTAAATGCTTTTATATATTTTTGAGGAATTGTTAAATTATTATACTTTTTATCACTAAGATAAGAGGGTATAGACCTTTCATCAATTTTAGTCAGTTTGTTATTATATTCAAACGTAAATCCTCCATCTGCATCTGGTCTAGCATTTAAGATGGACTCTTCAAAATTTTTTAATTTTGCATCCACAGCTTCTAGAGTAGAAGTATTACCAACTTTTCCAAAGGCAGGATTATCAGCTATTTTATCTCCTTGAACTGTATTAAATATATCTTTATTCCAAAGATAAAAGAAAGAATCAAATTTAAATATTTTTTCTATATTTACAGAATTAAGTATTGCTTTATTATTTGTAGGCAAATTTTCTAAATGAGATAACAGTTCACTAGGAAGTATTACTTTTTGTGAACTCAAAGAGTCATAATTAGGAAATCCCTGTATACCTTTTCTTACAGTAGGGCTAAATGATTGAATACCCCTCTTGTACAAATCCTCTCTAAGAAAAGAATTTCTTTCATCAAGATTTCTATCTGCTGCATCTTTAGCATTAAATGGTTCAAAAATATCTTCTACCTTACTATCGTCAAAGTCTACCTCTTTTCCAAATACTTTTGTTCTAGTTTCTTCTATAGGAACATCATTTCTATAACGAAACTTATTAGCTAATTTTGTTAATTGATTCCACGAACCTCCTATGAGATTTGAACCAATAGTTTTTCCCACAGGTGTGCCTAACAAGTACATGAGTAACCCTGTGCCTGTAAGTCCTAGCCCTACCAAATCTCCTTTTTTTAGAGCTATATTAAAATCTTCTACTGCTATTGTTTCAGCTATAGGACTTTTAAAATCTGAAATAATAGTTGAGTTATGCCCTAGTATCTTTGCAGTGTCCTCATCAACACCATTTTTTGTTAGGTGGTCTTTTGCAATATTTGCTTGCTCCAGTCTTATAAAATTTTCTTCTGTTTCAAAAAACTCATTAGCTTTTTTAAGTTTATAATCAAAAATTTCTTTATCTCTTCTTACATTATAAAAAGATTCTAACTCGTAAAACCTATCAGAATCTACTATATTTCCTTCAGCATCAAAACTTTGTAACCCTTTTTTAACGTCCACAGCATGTGGTACAAAAGGAGTAGTAATATCAAATGCTTTTTCTGTTTGTTTATTCAGTTCTTCCATTCATCTCTTCTCTAAGATATTTAAGTCTACGCAATGCACCTATTGCACCCTGTAGTCTGTGAATAACTACATGATTATCGGACTGCTCTAAGGCTGTGTGGTTCTTTGCAATAGCATCATCAAGATACTCCACGAAGTTTTCCCACAAAGGTTTGTCATTAACTAATTGTTTTAGGTTCATTGTATAGTGCCTTGATTACCAGTAAATCCCGGCTCGTCAGGTGTTGGCACTGAACCTGTACCTATATTAGCTCCACCTGACCCTTGTGTGTCTTGTACTTGACTACCTGCAGGAACTTCTTCTGTCTCTTGTGGTGGTCTGCCCTCATTGGGTGGGGGAGGAGGTGGTGGGTTTTGCTCTTGGAACTTTTTAAGTATCTCAGCCTGTACTGCAGCCTGACCCATAGAGTTAGCTACTTTGTCAGGGTCTAAGTCCATAGACTTTGCTATCTCTCTTACAATATAATCCATCCTTGCAAAAGGAGCAAGAGCAGGATTAGATACTGTCTGCATAAATTGCATTAGCCTTTGACTACGTACTTCATTAGCCATAAGACTTTCTGTACCCTGTGCTTTAATTTCTAAGTCACCTTTTATCTCAGAGTCAAAATCAAACTGCATGTTAAAACTAAAAAAAGCTTTACCCAGAGGACCTAGTAAATAGTCATCTACGTTTTTTATAACGCTTCTAATAGAGTTGTTAGCAGCATTCATAAGCATACTAATACCTGAAGCTGTACGTCCTACACCTGTTATACCTGTCTGACCATGAGCAAAGGAAGGAAAGCCTGTACTCTCATCTGCTAACTGTCGTGCTTTGTCAAACATCTGCATGTTTTCATTCGACACATTAGGAAACTTTGTACCAAAGATTGCTTGACCCGGTGCGCCGCCTTGTCTTCTGAATATTTTTCCGGGATATACGGACAGGTCTTGTCCCGGAACTAAGTTTGTTTCATCTACTTCTATAATAAGATTGCCTGACAGTGCAGCGTTATCTACGGACATACGCATAAAACCATTCATCAGTGTTTGTGTATCGTCCATGTTCTCTGCAATGCCCACACCAAATATGCTGTATGGGTTCATCTCATACGGTGTTGCATAGTAGGGTAAGTAGGCAGGAGTAAACGGATTCATAACAAGTCTAAGAACATTGTTATTGCATATCCAGATGTTTACACTAACTTGTTCTACATCACCTAGTTCTTCAGGTATATCAACATCATACCCCTCTATTATTTCTCTGTCAACAAAACCCCAAAACTCTAGAACCTCAAACCTTTCGGCTCTGTCCTCTTGGTTATTGTCTTCCATAACGTGTTCCCACCATTCTTTATTGTACATCTCTCCTTCATTGAGAGATTTATCAATAGCATTTTCTCTAAAGAATGGTCTTTTCTTTAATGCACGTAATTGAGAGCGAGACATTTTGTGTCTCTCTATAATAAACTCAGCTTCATCCATGTTACTTGCATCAGGGTCTGGGTAGAAATTCCAAATAGATACGTGAGAAGTTTGTGGTACAGTCTTAAAGAGTGGGCTATACATTCCTTCTTCATCCCAATTAGGATACTCTTTATCTACAGCAAAAGGTCCTTTCATTATGCCTGTACCAAAAAGAGCCGCTTCAAAGGCTGCGGCTCGTAGTTGTTTCTTAGCATTCGACTCTTCTAGTTGGTCGTGTATTTTTTTCTCCATCTTCTTTGCTGCAACCATTGCAGGATGAAAGTTGACAGACGTAGGACTACCTGTCGATTTAAAATCTATCTTATCCTGAACAGGGTCTAAGTCATCTGTTAAAGGACCTACTCTTTCATTAAACTCTGGAAGGGTTTCTCCTGCTAACAATTCAGGTAGCTCTCTAGGAGTTATACCTGCCTGTCCTTTAGCTTCTGTTAGCTGTGGGTTTGTTTCTAGGCTAACTGTGTCTTCAACACCGTCAGGTAAAACTGTTGGGTCAATACTTAGTGGAAATTTATTGCCACCAAACAATACTTCTACAAGCTGTCCGTAAGCAGCAAGAACTTTTGTTTTGGTTACTTTAACAAATACCTTTGATTTTTCTGTGGAGGTAAACTGTACATCAGGACTATATAAACCACGGTAGTTTCTATAAGCCTGTATCCACCGTTCTTCATCACCTCGTCTGTTTGTTTCTGCTTTAGAGTATTTACCCTTTACAAAATTAACAATGTCCCCAACAGGTTCATCTGTTAATCCGTCTTGTGCCATATCTTCTATTGCAGAAGATTCTACAGAGTCAGGAGTTATATTATCTTCTTCCATATTTTACCTCAGTATCCAAAAGTTGAGTCAGCCATTTGAAAACCAGAACGCTGCATATCTGGGTTGTAGTCGAATAAACTACTACGTGGTCGTGTCATTACACCATAACGTAGTGCATCGTATAAGTGGTCTTCCGACTTTGTATCTACGTCTTCCGAGTTGTTCTTGTCGAGTGGGATAGAAGGAAGTTGAGATATAATATTTGTACAAGTGTTAAAGAAGACAATGCGTGGTTCTTCGGTAAATTCATCGACTTGCAATCGTCTGTGTATTTCATTCTTTCCTGCAATTCTACTTCCTTTACTTCTATCAGAGGGTCTCCATCGACAGCCTTTAATTATCATTTGTTCAGCCAGTGAAGGTCCTGTGTCCCCTCGCTTATGCCACAATGAACTATCTAGTACACCGTACCGTATTGTACCATCTTCGTGTTCAGCTTCAAGTACCATGTCTGCCAAGTCTGTTGCTAGTACCCTAGAAGCATACAACTCTCTGTAGACTACTAGTTGCTCTGAAGGTGTTACAGCTATCCAAACAACTCCTGTATGACTTCCATATCCATAGTCACAAGCTCTAAACTTTGTCCAACTGTTTGGTATACTATAAGGGTCAACAACGTGTATAGTCCTATTCCACTCTGGAAATGCCGCCCCTTCATTAACATCCCAATTACCCTCTAGTAGTTGCTTGCGTTGATACTCAGGCAGAGACAAAAGGTTTGCTTCATACATACCATCTTCAGATAAATAGGGATTATCAAAAAGAGTAGCAGGAATAAATCGCCTTTTAAATAATGGTTTACCTTCTTGACTGTGACCCTTAGGCATTTGAAGAACCTTACCTGTTTCTAGGTCTGTTGCCCAAAAAGATGTATTATGTGGTGCAGGGTCAATAAACATTTTCTTTACCCAACTGTGTCCTGCTCCCCCGGGGTTTGATGTAGCTCTCTGATATAAATCTAGTCCACTTCCTTTTGCTGTACGTAGTCTTGACCTCATGTAGTCAAATGGATAAGGACTCCCCCACTGTGTAAGTTCATCAAACCCTATCCAACTAAAAGCCTGTCCCTGATACCGTGTAACATCATCATCTCTGTCTAGGTAAGACATCCAAAGTGTTGCTCCTGATGGTGCTACCCAAGTCTTGTCTCTTTCCATAAAGCGTATATTGGGTATCGCCTGTGGGTAGAGTTGTTTAGAAACAGAGATAAGTTCTCTTAGTTCTTCTGTTGTACGTCTTATTAGTAGTCCTCTAAACTGAGGATTATTAAAGTAACGTACAGGGTCGGCTAACATTGCGTAAGACTTACCACCTCCTGCTGAACCACCGTATAACACTTCACGTTCTGTAGACGAAAGAAACTCTGTTTGTGGTCCTTTATTTGGTTGGAAGATAA
>Ga0208545_1000476_pt1 | contig 18761 bp, 41 predicted proteins | sample DEB08_DNA_12_FD_185498 | JGI IMG/M metagenome (GOLD analysis project Ga0208545, IMG submission 185498) | Aqueous microbial communities from the Delaware River and Bay under freshwater to marine salinity gradient to study organic matter... | ecosystem: Environmental > Aquatic > Marine > Coastal ... | reverse complement strand
CAAGTCATGCACACCCACCAAAAACACAGAGATACGATGGGACCATCATAATACATATATTCATATCCAAGAAAGCGATTCTCTTTCTTTTCAATCCAGTCAAACCAATAGAAGTAATAGAAGTAATAATCCGTCCCAAGAGTCTTCTCAGACTGCCACCACTCGACACCATTCCATTTGAGTTTGAACTTCCAAGGATACTGTTTCATTTGTAAAGTCCTTTGTCTTTATCAGACCATTGATGGAGAACACTAAATTGAATTGGAATAATCTTGGCGTATTTCCAACTATCAGGCTCTTCAAATACAATATTAGCTTCTATTTCTGCTTCATAATCATAATCGTGTGGATAACACATCCATGCCATATACATCATTTCACCTCATAGACTGGAACACCAGCTTTTTTACCTTGTCGAATCATATCGGCAGTACCATTACCGCCTTTGAATGCTACTATAACATGTGGTTGACCATCTGTCAACATTAATCTGTTTCGGATTGGTCCTGCACTTCTTCCATGAGTTTTCCAATCAGCCGGATATACTCGTTCTTCAACTCTGTCTTTCCGCATTGACGCCCATACACCACTAAGCGCATCGGCTCCTTTTGCGCCTCCATGAATGAGGACAAAAGTTCTTTCTGCCAGGGTTGCAGCTTCGAGTGCTTTATCAAGGACTCTAAAGAGTCTTTCTCGGTCGTCATAGTCTCTACCTCCACAGACGAGAACTCGGAATTCATTCATACTAATCCCAAAAATTTACGAGCATCTGGAATACACTGACTCCAAAGTTCACGTGGTTGATTTTCTCCGAGTTTGTCTTTTACCAAACCCATTTTCTCTGCTGTCAACACTCGACACCATTCCATTTGAGTTTGAATTTCCAAGGATACTGTTTCATTTCAACTACCTTCATTTTTTATCTCACATTCTTATTATAGAAGACACAATTTGTTTTTAAACTAGGAACCTTCATAAGCAATGGTTCTCCCAGTGTACTCATAGATTTGAACCCATGCACATCCATACGCGGGGCAGATTTCTATAAACTGTGGTAGTTCATTGTCGTCTTTAGGGCCATGCCCTCCAGCCACAAAGTATGCTCCTGTCATTTCTGGAGTTGCATGTTTGAAGCGGTCACGCTCACGTTGATAAATTTCAAGACCTTTTCGAAGCTTTTCGTTTTCAGCCTCAGCAGCAGCACAAGCAGCCTTTAGTTCTTCAAGTTTAGCCATTTTCTTTCTCCTTCAATACATAAGTGATGCCATCAATTACTACTTCCTTGCCTGAACAAGAGGTAGGCTTAGACGTAGTATATCTCCTGTGCTCTTGTTCTGTCAGAAGCTTACCATATAGCCACCAAGACTTATCACCATTAGCGTAATCACAAGCTGGACCATCCTCACGGTGACGTTTACCATTCAGGTACCAAGACTTATCACCATTAGCGTAATCACAAGCTGGACCATCCTCACGGTGCAGCTTATCGTCTAGGTACCAGTGCTTATCGCCACTAGCGTAGACTTTATCGCCAGCGTAGACTTTTACTGTATATTCAATCACTCTATTAGTCATTCTGTTTCTCCAATCATTTGTTCATTAGGATCGTCACGAGTTGTCTTCTTGTAAACGTTTCAGTTCAGCGACATAAGCAGCAGCATTAACATAAGCAGCATAAGCAGCATCAGCATCAGCATAAGCAGCAGAAGACTTACGAGCAGCAGCAGCAGCATAAGCAGCAGCATCAGCAAAAGCAGCAGAAGACTTACGAGCAGCAGCCTCAGCAGCCTCTAGCTCTTCAAGTTTACTTGCGTTGACTACTGACAGATCGGACCCCATGTGGTCTACGTATGTTGCTTTAATCTGTGACATTATTTGTCTCCTTGTAAACGTTTTAGTTCAGTAACATAAGCATCAGTAGGATCATAAGCAGCATAAGCAGCCTCAGCAGTATCACAAGCAGCAGCATAAGCAGCATAAGCAGCCTCAGAAGCAGCAGCCTCAGAAGCAGCAGCATAAGCAGCATAAGCAGCATAAGCAGCATCAGCAGCCTTACGAGCCGCCTCTAGTTCTTCAAGTTTACCTGTCATTATTTGCCTCCTTGTAAACGTTTTAGTTCAGCAGCCTCAGCCTCAGCCTCAGCAGCCTCAGACTCAGCATCAGCAGCATCACAAGCAGCAACATAAGCAGCATAAGCAGTATTAGCAGCAGCATCAGCAGCAGCACAAGCAGCATAAGCAGTATTAGCAGCAGCATCAGCAGCAGCATAAGCAGCATAAGCAGCCTTTAGTTCTTCAAGTTTACTTGTGTTAGCTACGGACAAATCGGACCCCATGCTGCTTATGCTGCTGTGGTTGCGTGTCAGTACAGTCATTGTTTATTCTCCTTTTGCTATTTCAATAAGCAAGGCATTTACGTTGCAGGGATTAGCATGTTACTTCACTTATCGATAGAAAATGTGGTTGTCGATTTTTGCCACATAGTCGTATGATGCACTCCAATATGGATCAACATAATCTGCATGATACATGACTGCTTCTTCAACTGGGCTAGAACGGTCACGAGCCCAATCAAGCAATACGACATCTGCAACAAGACCCGCATCTTCCCAAGCACGTTGTTCGAGAATGTTTGAACCCGGTTCATCACTCTTACCGTCGTGTGTCCAGCTAAACTGTTTGCGTTGCCAAACAACTTCGCAAATAGTATCTGGATATCGCGAATCTTCCATACGATTCATTGTCACCCAAGCAACTGCAACTTGTCCGATAACACTTTGATTACGAGCTTCAAAGTAGATATTTTGTTGTAGACAGTGAAGGTCATCTGTCGTGATAACTTGCAATCGCTCTTGCGCTTCTGCATCGCGGATACTAAAACCAGCAACCACTGCTATTGCAACAATAGCAGTGGTGTTGACTGTGCCCGCAACAAACTTTACTAACTTATTCATTATATACCTCAATGTTTCTTATACGTATAAGCTACACGATTCGAATCTATATGTCAAGTGTTATTTTAGCTATTCATCCATATTTTCTAATACCAAGCATTGATTGTAGTCAATAACATAACCACAGCCTCGGAGAAAGTTTTGAAACTCTTCCAACACTTCGTCAATGGTCGAATCTTCATGAACTTCCACTTCAATCTTTGTTCCGTTATCACTTTCTTGTATAAACTTCATATCTTACCCATATCTTTAAGTTTTTTCAGTACGACAGCTTCATAAAACGTAATGCCCATTTCATCAGCCATCTTTTGAGTATCATCTTGATCTTGAGTTTCTTTCCTTTCGGCAGCGTTCAGTTTTCTATAACCACATACTGTAACAGATGGTGACCCAAGATAATCTTCATAAGATTCCATATGTGACTGAAACTTTAGAAAGCATCCTTCGAGACCTTCAGCTTCTGCTTTGACAAATAGTTGGTCACAAATATGTTTTAGATCATCAAACGAATATTCATTGTTCTCTGACAAGTATTCTTGACCATTTTCATATAGCTCAACTTCTTTCCATACACGATAGTCTGAGTAGTTAGTCATCCCCAATCCTCCAATGTGTTTTTCAATTCTTTCAAAACTTGTTCCAGCTTTTCCGCATCTAATGCACGACGACTAGAGATTCTGTTAGGATGAAATACTCGACCTTCATCAGTCTCTTCTGTGCGATCAAGCAATACTAATAGTTCTCTTACCAGAACATCATACTGTTGTGCTTTACTTGCTAGGCTCATTCTCTACCTCATAGAATTTATCAAGTGTTCCTTCGTGAATCATATGCGCTTTCTTACTACCAATCTTGCGAGTATTCCAGTGCTTATTGCCACTCTTACGATTAATCAACTCTATTCTAACACTTGAAGTCTTAGAAGTCAATATCATTCCAGGTTTATACTTCACTAAAGATTACATACGATATTCCAATTCTTCAATGTCATCCATGACTTGCTTTTTCATCTCATTTGCTTTCTGATACGCTTCAACTGTGCGAATATCATCTGTTCCATATGCATCTCTTTGAAAATTAGCACTACGCTGCATTTCTACATATGATAAGAATTTTTCTTTTAGTGGCATTATCCAAACCTCAACTTTTTTAGTTTATCATATACACGACGGCCTTGCCAGTCAGAATCGCTAATGCGTTCTAGTAGACAATCTAGGTCTTCTCGGTCAAGCACAGAAAGTGCTTCTGGTTCCTTTTGAACAGAGTAGCCACTTTTTTGGAGATAGTCTACAAGTTCTTCTTCATCAATTTCTTCAATTACATCCCAAGGGTCGATATCAACATCAACTGTCATCGTTCGCATTTTCAAGTCCTTTTCTAAAGTCTTCGTAAAATATATACGATAATGCTCCCATTGTCAAGAGCAAAATATTACCTGAAATAAGGTCCGCTGAAATTTTATCAGCGAACCAAAAGCAAGCAAGACAGTCATACGACTTTATTGCATACCCATCCATTTTGCACAAGCATCCCACTTAGTGTTAGAACTGATGTTCTTCTCAATATGCTGTAATAACAATTCACGAATATTACTTCCGTCCAGCATACGGAAGACACATTGTGCATCTGTCTTGTTCTCAAGAGTAGGCACCATCTCCAAAGCAATACGCTTACGGTCATCTTCATATGACTGTTGTGCAGAGATACGAAGACCGTACAACTGGTTTTCTTTCTGCTTAAACGCTTCCCAAAACCGAATTTCAAAGTTTCGAACACGGTTAGCTTGAACAACAGGTAACATAGGCATAACATCGTCAACTTCTTCGTTGATGATCAAGTTCACAATGTTACGATCAAAAGTGATACGATCAATAGTCTTGTGAATACGCACATACCAATCGTTTTTGATTTTCAGCATATGCCCATCTGCAAAACGAATGATATCACCTTCACGAGACTCCTGCTTACGAGCAATATACATGTAGTCATTCAACCCAAGTTCAAGTGAACCATACTGAGGCACTGTAGGAAATGGGCATGATGTGTCCATTACATATGCGCCAGTAACATTGTCACGAGTGCCAAGATACACAAGGTCTGCTTCTTCATAAGCAAGCACAATCTGGTTGAACGGGCTTATCCACTCAAAGATAGGAGTTACGCTATCTTCAACACACTGACGAAGCCAATCCTTCAACGAAGGGTCTTGTGCAGCAAGCCAAGCCTCGGCCTGCATCGCAACGTTAGTAACACCCATCTTAGTAGCAAGTCGCAAGTAGCCATCGACTAAGATAGGACGAATCATTGATCCATCCATCTTTTCCATGATGACGTGATCGAACATCAAGTCTAGCGCAAGAACGTGAGTCTGAGTTTCTTCACGCTCGTTCACATTAAAGAACTTGTGGAACGGGCGAGACATAAGATTGCCATCAGCATCAAAGATAAGCCCACGACACTCACGGCGCATAGCACCGCCAATGTCATCAGCACTGTCCATGTTGAAAGTGTCGGCCATTGCTACAACATAGTTGATAACAGTGCCAAAATCTCTTTCAGCCACTATAAACTCTTCTCTTCCAGAAATGTGAGGTAAAACATCATCTATAGTTCGAATTTCAGGGAATGCATAGTGCATCATTCTTCTCCATAATCAATGCCAAGCAAAGCGCCGTGCATATTGTAGAAGGTAATCATGTCAAAACCTTCACTCACAGTAGGTAATGTAAACGATTCGATCATGTTTGTCAAGATGTTTTGTGGAATAGTTTTGCCAGGACGATTGCGCAAGCGGTTAGCCCAAACTTTCTGATCATCAAGCCAACCTGCTTCAGGAGGAATGATGCACACACCACGCACTTGATAACCCGCTTGCTTCATACGATTAATGATTTTCTTACGCTTGCCAACACCAAGATTAGTCTGGTCCCAGATGATATCTTGCTTACTACGAACTGCAATATCAAGTTGTTCGTTCATATACTTGGTAGCAGGCTCAATGAATTCACTAAAGCCTTCGTCATAAGTCCAACCGTTCACAGCACATCGGCGCTCAATTTCAGCATCAGTGCTATAGATGAAAGTATCAGGCTTATACATGCCTTCAATGAGAGTAGACTTGCCCAATCCAGGCAAGCCAACCATTACAGTGCAAATAAGTACAGACATTAGAAGTCCTCTTCAACATAGATTACTCCATTACTTCTTTTGCAATACAATACCCTTGCAACTCACGAATAAGTTCAAGTTGTATGATAGCGGCTTTGCACGATTCATAATTAGAAAACTCGTGCATTGCTAGGCCGCCGCCCGTTCCAGAGTAAGTCGTGTAGACTAGAACAAGTATGTATGCGCCTGCTACATTAATCATCAGAAGTCCTCCTCACCTTGGTATACGTTGAAAACAAAGATACCGTTATCACGCCACATACGAACAACACGCGGGCGGTCATCAAAGACCATATCAGGCTTCTTACCGTAGTCACGGATGATTTCGTCAAGGATTTCCTGCTTCACAATATCATCACTACGGAAGTCATCGGCTTTACGCATGTAGAGTTTTTGCCAAGCAGTGAAATTATTTGCATAGAGCCAATCCTCTGTTGCTTGTCGCACTCTTTCGCTGCGGCCTGATGCAAGAACAATATCTGAAATCCATGCTGACTCTGCTAAAGTTTTAAAAACCATGGCAACAGGCTCATTCACTTTATCATTCGGAATGCCAGCATCAAAGGCTTTCCAGTTCTTTGGCTTGCTACGAACATAATCAAGACGATGTTCGATGTTGGCAAGTGTTCCGTCAATATCAAATACTACTAGCATTGTGTAAGTCCTTCATAAAGTGGTCGAGCAGGTTCTTGGAGAATGCACCAGATATATCCACCTTCATCTTGCATGGTCTCAACGAAACCTTTCTTTTTCAAATCAACAAGATTGCCACGCTCTTGCGAAGTAAACTTCACTAGGGCATCTTTCATTTCAGTATCACGGTTTTCATACTCTGCTTCTGAAATGATTTTGACGAGAAGTGCTGCGGACATTGGCGTAAGGTTCATAATGTATCTCTCTTTTAACTACTCTTATATCATACATCAAGATTCGTTGCTTGTCAATACTTGTTTTTGATAAATATTGATAATATTGTACCGCAACTTTTAGGACAAGACATGGAAGAAACCGCCAACAAAAAAACGCCCGAGTCCCAGATTTTGGAATTCAGGCGTAAGGAACTAGAGGATCAAGATGCGCAAAGAGATGCTATGCGTAAAATGACTTGGTTTTCTTTATTCGGAATGTTACTATATCCTTTAGGCATCACAATCACTTCATATATAGGATTGGATGACGCTGCCGTCATAATAGGTAATATTGCGCCTACATATTTTGTCGCAATATCAGCGCTAGTATCAGTATTCTTTGGAGCGAATGCCTATAACAGTAAGCAGTCTAGCAATCAATAAAGTCGAAAATGGAGCGGGTAAGGGGAATCGAACCCCTCTCTTCAGCTTGGAAGGCTGTAACATTACCACTATGCTATACCCGCAATAATAATGTGTGGGGAGGGCTTGGTGCCTTGTGTAGGAATCGAACCTACTATCTTCGGGTTACAAATCCGTTGCATCGCCAGCAATGCTTACAAGGCGTTATTCTATTTAGTTTACAATCAACTCAGACTTCGTGACTTTCGCGTTTTTCATCATAGCGTAGAAAAACTTTTTCGCTGCTTGGTAAGTATCAAACGCTTTTTCGTTGTGGTACTTGCCGTAGAAGGAGTAAGTCACTTTATACATAGTTGTCTCTCTCTTTGTTACTCTTATAATATAAGCGATTCGCTCACAAATGTCAAGGGTTAATTAAAATAAACATGAAGATTTTTGTATGTGGCATCTTCGCCTTCATATAGCGCAGTACCATCGATAACATAGATGTTGTTACCATCTTCAACGTGTACGCTAATATCGCTACCATACTTCACGCGAGTATATGTGATAGTACCGTGAAAGGCATTATCGTTATGATAGCCAGTAACTTCGGCACCGATAGCGTTATAGAGATTGTTCATAAATTCGTTCATGGGAGCATCTTTCTCTCTGTTACAAGATTACTATAGATGCTCCCAATCGATTTGTCAAGCTTTATTTTGAACTTTTTTCATTTTTTTGTCGTTGAAGTTTTTCCATTCGGCGCTTGGCTTGTAATCGTTCACGAGCTTCTTTCTCTTCCTTATAAGAGTGTAGAGAAAGAGCTTCCTTCGCTTCTTTGCGTCTCAAACGGGCTGCTTCGTCTCTTTGAATACGCTCTGCACGACTTACTTTTTCGATAGCAGGTTCAATAATTTCAATTGAGTTTGATTCGTTAGCATCTTCAAGCATATGAGTTACCTCTTTTATTTTTAATGGCGGAGAGACTGGGAGTCGAACCCAGTGAAGAGTTACCCCTTCTACACATTAGCAGTGTGCTGTATTACCGTCCTACCCCCTCTCCATAATTGGATCGCAGTGAATAACTCGATTTTACCTTCTAAGACATCTACACAAGTTAAAACATCGGTGTTATGATAGTAACTACTACATCTTCGCCATCTTTGACGAAAGCTTCCGCTGGAAGTGCTATAACTTGATCGTCGATGGGATCAACGATAATTTGCTCTGACCCATCTTCTTTTGCACCTAAGTTGATCCATACTCTAACTTTAACTCCATTTAGTTCAAAAACTTCGCCTTCAACTAATTTAGAATTCGATCTTTCACTATTACTATAGTAGATTTCTATCCATGGTTCACCCTGCCTAATTTCTAAAATATCTCCTGATTTGAACCAGTCTGGCTCCTCAGCGATTGCAGGAAAAGCGAACAATAAAAACGCAAAAATAGTTTTTTTCAATTTTAAACTCCCTCTTACAAGACGATAAGAATCGACCTGTGAATTGTGGCAAGCTTGCGAATGTTAATTTACATAATAGCTTCCCGTTGTTCTACATATGATCAATATACATTGATTCTTAATGTTTGTCAACTATTATTTAAAAAGTAAATGGTAGAGTGTTCTTAGTATTCATGTTCAATATATTCTAACACTTCAAAATTTAAATTTTCATGACTTGGATATGAAATAAAAACATTACCTTCTGGACAACTATAAGCAAGTTGTGCTAGTAGAGTTGCTGAACCAGGCGTAACTTGATGAAAATCATTTTCACGAAAATAAAACTTAAATCCAAATTTATCGATGCTATCGCTGGCAGGACCACTGAACTGTGACGTGGTAATTGTCGCTGGATACACAATATAATCAACATCTCTTACCTCTACAGTAAATTTGGTAACACGGCAATCGTCTCTGTGTTTTATTCTAGCTACGATTGCTCGAAACTCGCCATTAACCGGTCCGTCTGTAATTTCAAAATATTCCGGTGCCCAAGTGAGAATATCACCAGCAGGAAATATTTTATCGTAGGCAGTATATCCGCCGCCGATTGCTGCTATTATACCGGAGATTATTGCTATTCCAGTCTTAATATCGTCTAAGTTAAACATTGATTTTTTCCATGTGTTGGTCGTTTCTTCAACCCAAATTCACATGATATATTATTATATTGTACTATTTATATAATGGGCGGAAGCAAAGGACTCGCACCTTTGAAGTTGCTGATGTTTCCATTCAACACTACCGTTATTGAATAACTTGCCTGGACGCCATGTTATTGGTGCGGAATGAGAGATTCGAACTCCCGACCTTCTCGGTGTAAACGAGCGGCTCTACCGCTGAGCTAATTCCGCATATTGGTATCAATTGAGGAATTGAACCTCACCGCAGTAGTGATATGACGCCTGTGATATCTGTTACTGTTAGCAAACCTGCATTGACATATTTGGTAACTAGCCGCTGCCTAGTCTGTTATTACTTGACCTTTACAGTCTGGCCATAACAGGCGCTACGCGGAACACTTCTGATCTTTAAAGAGCGGGGTGTCTCAAACACGCTCTGTCTTGGTGGAATCTGAGGGGCTCGAACCCTCGACCTGAAGCTTGCAAAGCTACTGCTCTCCCAACTGAGCTAAGACCCCGAATTCTGTGTGGGATTCAGGAGTTACCCACTGCCTAACATTACCACGGGCGTCCCTCGTAGTTAGGTCAAATTGGCGGAAGCGGTGGGATTCGAACCCACGGAGGACTTTCACCCTCGTCGCATTTCAAGTGCGGTGCAATAAACCAGACTCTACCACGCTTCCGTTATGAGAGGCGACTATATCTCTCAAAGTTCTACCACGACTAGCGTGTCTGCGCCTATTCTACGATTAGACCCCGCAAGTTACATGACCGAAGTCAGTAGGAACTTGCACCTCACGATGACGGCGTATAGCCTGTCACCGTCTAATCTTGCCCTCTATTATACCCTCTGTATTGGTGCTAGCCGCCGGAATCGAACCGACTCGCCCTTACGGGAAAGCGTTATGAGCGCTCAGGATCCCCATTATCCATGACTAGCATTATAGTTTGGTGCCCAATGAGGGACTCGAACCCCCACGCCGAAGCACTTGGACCTAAACCAAGCGTGTCTACCAATTCCACCAATTGGGCATTATTCTGGTGCTCCCGGTAGGATTCGAACCTACAATAACCTGTTTAGAAGACAGGGGCCTTATCCAATTAGACGACGGAAGCGTTATGAAATTGGCTCTACCCACTCGACCCTAGAGCGACTTAGCTGTCTTCGGATTACAAAAACAGTACCATGATTTGGCTCCTCAGGTTGGAATCGAACCAACTAATCGCCGATTAACAGTCGGATGCCCTACCTTAGGGCCACTGAGGAATAAACTCTACTTTCAACTGTACTCTAGAAGGAGTCGAACCTTCGGTCGGCCGTCGCCTGTTGATTGGAAGCCACCAAACACACGGATTCGAACCGTGCTTACCCACCCATTAGAGTACATGTGAAAATAGAAACTATATTTTCATCTCTATCATCGGACGAACCTAAGAGAAATCTAAATTGTCAAAAAACGTTTCTTACATGTTATATATACATGATTCGAAGAGTATTGTCAAGTGTTATTTTTGGTAGAAGTGGGTGGATTCGAACCACCTCAAAGGCGCTAATCTGGCGCAAAGAGTTTATAAAACTCCTCTGACTACCAAGTCTCACTTCCATTAGTCTATTAAGTATATAATATACTATCTACGGTACATTGTCAAGTATTATTTTTGGTCCTGACTGGCAGATTTGAACTGCCCCTAACTGGTCCACAACCAGTCGTGCTTACCTCTAACACTAAGTCAGATCATTACAAATCTATCCACTGTTCCCAGCTTGGATGTTTCACAGTAAAGGGAAGTTGCTTCCTCTTACGAACAAGTTCATAATAACCAGGTCTATATGGTGCGTAAATAGGCTTCATCAATGTCTTGTCTGCCTTACGAGTATTACAGTCTGCACAAGCCGTGGCGATATTTTCAAAGTTCGTCTTACCACCTTTTGAAACTGGAATAACGTGGTCGAGTGTTCCAGTTGCTCGTGCTATATTACAAGTGCAATATAGACACTGATACTGATCTCTTAGAAAGACATTCGACTTGGAGAAACGAACATACGTTTTTTGATGCACGAAGTCTTTCAGCATAATTACTGCTGGTACTTTTGTTTCCCAATTAGGTGAATGAACCATCCAGTCATCATACCATTCAAGCACACTGCACTTGTCATGATACATATACATGATTGCTTCTTTCCATTGAATGACACTCAGCGGCAGATAACTGACAGGCTGAGCGTCAGCGTTTAGTAGTAATACGTCTGCCATCTGCACCTCCTATGTCATATTCGCACGAGCATTGAATTCTTTTTTGGTTAGTTTTTTACCATTGATCCACCATTCTTTGGAACCATTAGAATATTCAATAGCAGGACCATCTTCACGATGGCGTTTGCCGTCGAGGTACCATTCTTTGGAACCATTAGAATATTCAATAGCAGGACCATCTTCACGATGGCGTTTGCCGTCGAGGTACCAGTATTTGGTACCATCAGGATGTTCAATAGCAGGGCCGTCTTCGCGCTGGCGTTTGCCGTCGAGGTACCATCCTTTGAAACCATCAGGATGTTCAACAGCAGGGCCGTCTTCGCGATGGAGTTTGCCATTGAGGCACCATTCTTTGAAACCATCAACATTCACTTCTACAGTATATTCGATCATTTTCAGTTCCTTTTGTTTATAGATACAATATAAACCGATTCGGATGCTATGTCAACTACTTTATTGATGCAAAGGAAAGTTTTTCATATATTCAATTTCATCTTCAGATACTGCAAATGCCCACATGCAAGTTACCTCACTTCGTGTGATTGTCTTGGAATGACCCCTCTAGAATGTCTCCATCATAGAAACGTGTTATCCGCTTATGTGCATCCGTCATTATTCGCCCTTTCCGTGGTCAAGCAGCCAGTTAAGGTGATCTAGCCAGTAATCTATGGGGCCATGGTGGGAAGGTGAGGACTCGAACCTCTCCCTGTTACAGAACGGATTTACAGTCCGCGTGTCGGAACCCCCGACTTTACCTTCCCTTGTTTGGTTGTCCCAAGAAGAATCGAACTTCTATCTGACGATTATCAGTCGCCTGCACTACCGTTGTGCTATGGGACATTACTTAGAAGATACACTATAGCTTTTTTCACGAACGAACAAGTGAGCGCTATTGTCTCGGGAGCCAGCCACGGCTGTTTTGTTAATAGTGTATCATCAAAGTAATGGTGAACCCGCTGCGATTCGAACGCAGGACACCCTGATTAAAAGTCAGGTGCCAGGTGCTCTAACCAACTGAGCTACGGGTCCAGAATTTTGTGTCACCTTGGGGCAAATTTATCAGAAGTCCCCTCGGTAGATGATCACTTGGGTCGGTTAGTATCTCAACACTATTGATACTAGCGCCATCTTTGCAGCCTAACAATTAAAAAGATATATCACATGACAGGGGGTGATCTTTCGCCGACTCTCACGACCTTAGGTGCCACCGCTTTATTACGTCCAAACTACGTTGCTGTGATATATCTATTAAAGTGTTAGTTTACTATCCTCTTACAATTCATCAAGCATTTTTTCGAAGTCGGCTTTCATGCCGTAGGCAGCATCTAAAGCGCGCTGCCGTTCTTCTTGGTCTTCAATCAGCATATACTGAGCAATGTTAGCTTCACAAGCGGCGATATAGTTCTGAATGGCTTCTTGCATGATTCTCTTTCTTTCTTGCTACACTATCTTTATATGCGATTCGTAAGTGATTGTCAACCACTAAAAGCACGAATATCAAAAATATCATATTCAGTGATTTCCATAGTCACGGGAAACTGAACTGTATTGCCTGCGATATAAGCATCAGCAACAGTATCAAATTTGTAACCCCGTTTCTCAAGAAAGTCGAGCGCTTGTTCTTTACTCTTGAAAGTACCGATGACAGTCTTGTCAACGATTTTGTTTTTTAGAGCAGAAAGTTGTGTTTGAACTAGTTCAACTTTAGACATGATTCTCTCTCTTTGCTGTTACTCTTACTGTATAAACGATTCGTTATACATTGTCAAGCATTAATTTTGGTCAGGGTAGGTGGATTTGAACCACCGCCTTCGCCTTCCAAGGGCGACAGAATAACCAGACTTTCCTATACCCTGTTATATGTTGGTTGGAAGGGGTGGATTCGAACCACCGACCAACTGATTCAAAGTCAGCTATTCTACCGCTGAACTACCTTCCAACATTGGTGCCTAGAGAAGGATTTGAACCTCCGACGCTCACGGCTTCAACGTGACGCTCTACCACTGAGCTACCTAGGCGAGTTTGGCACCGGTGGAGAGAATCGAACTCCCTTCGCGCAGTTTTGGAGACTGCCGCTCTGCCCTGCCAATGAGCTACACCGATATTATTTGGTAGTGTAAGATGGAGTTGAACCATCCCTAATTCCTTATGAGAGAATCGTCGAAACCACTCCGTTACACTAAACTCTGCTTTCAACTGCACACACTCGGATCGTTTCCTATCAAGACATCTTACTTTGGCAACCCGGTGACAGACCGGAACCTTTCGAATAAGACATGCCTTTGTGTGCATGTGAAAACAGAGTCTTTCTGTTTCCAGTCTATCATCGGGTTACCCCTAAGACGTTACTAAATTTTCAAACAGCGTGAGAGATTGATGTTATCGCTTCGTCTCATGATTAACTTATAATCGATTCGTATTATAATGTCAACCATTAAAATTAAAAAACCCTCCTAAACTTTCGTCTAGGAGGGTTCTACTTTTTACGATTTAACTAGTTACTAGTTTATCGAACCCTCCATACTCATAATATCCCACTCATATCCGCGCACAATAAAGCCAGCGCATGGGAGCACTTGACTTATCGGTTGCATATTTTTCGTGGCGTTCATCATTGAGGGTACGTTCCTTGTTAATATGTTAGTAACTTTATTTATACAACTTTTTGCGATTTGTTCGAAAAAAGAATCAATTATTCGAAACTTTTTAGCATCCACGCATGTTTTTCATGTGTACTGATACGATCTTCAAGATAGTTTACTGTACCAAAAGCATCGATCTCGTCAGCAGTTTTACGAGCCAAATACAGTAGATCAATTAGTGTATCATTATCGGAAGCCAGTCTGCGAAACATCGTGAACGGTTCAGGAACCATTGATTCATCTTCGATACGACTAAGCTCTAAGTATCGCGCAAGCGAACCAGGAGCAAAGCCACCGAGATTACGAATCTCCTCAGCAGTTGTATCAATTGACCCATGCAGTTCTTCATAAAGATCACCAAAGAAATCGTGATACTGACCAAAGTTTGGTCCCATCACATTCCAATGATAATTATGAGCTTTTAGGTATAGTGAAAATGAAGTCGCAAGAATGACCTTCATCTGTGATACGAGTTGATCTTTGTCCATATTTATCCCACCAATTCTCTAATACGGTTTGCTTCTTCTGCTTGCTTTTCAAGTGTCTTTGGCACAAACAAAAGAATGACACCTACAAGCAAAGGAGAAATAATTCCACCTGCTACTGCCCAAATAGCCGCATTACGACCCTTCGATTCTGCCCACTTGTAAATACCGTATACAAATGCAATCCAAATCACTACTGTAAAAAATAGTTCCATTATTCATCTTCCCATGGTTTGTTTAAGTTAATTTCAATGCCCATTTCCTCGAATAGGTCCTCAATCTTTTCGTCTGAAACTTCGTCCAGAACAAATTCAATAAATTCTTGGTATGTATCTTTCATTTTTCCTCAAGATATTTTACTCGTTTATATACCCAATCATGCACATAGACCCACTCGCTACATCGACGCTCAGCATTGTAGCTCTGTAAAACCCCTAGATAGTTTCTAAGACCAAAAAGCTCAGTGTATTCAGTGCTAGACTTTGACATATGTACCTCTTGATTGGTATACTTCATTAATATTATGGTACCCGCAGCCGGGGTCGAACCGGCACTCCTCAAAGGAACGAAATTTTAAGTCTCGCGTGGCTACCAATTTCACCATGCGGGCACTGTATAATACAGTAACATAATATGTATCGATTGTCAACAACAGTTTACAGCGGCTGCGACCCATCATAAAAAATTAGATCATCAATAGGTTTACTATCACCATCGGATTGAATCGAATAGTCTTCACAAGGTAGCAAAGGTGCCCAGAACTCGTTTACGAGTTGTTCAGTGGTAATATCTTCAACACCCATGTAGTTTGCAAAGGACCATTCAACGATTTGTCCAATATAGTCTTCTTCCATCTCATTGATCATTCTTTTTCTTTCTCGGTTTGCGTGTCGTTTTAGGTTTAGCAGGCATCGATTTTGATACAGCTTTCTTTTTCACGATTTTTTTCTTTGGTTTTATCGTAGCCTCAACTCGTTTCCAAGAAGACCAAGCTTCGTCTACACCGTATCGATACATAGTGTTCCATTGTTTGGTCATATTCGACCAGCTTTCGATACGACGATTGCCTTTGTGGGTTTGAATGAGGCGAAGATGGGTACCAGTCCCAATCTTTACTTCATCTACAACATCGTAGTCGTCGTTAGCAAAAATCATAGCAAGTGCAAACAGAGTATTCAGCGCCCAGATAACAGCAAAAGAGCCAAGATATTAAAAACAGCGATGAAACTATTTTTAAAGTATTCATTTTCACGTCTCCATGTTCATGCGTCCAGAGCGAACATGTCCGCAGCCTTCATCACGATATTTACTATAAACTGCTTTCGATTGCTCTAGGGTCAGTCCTTCCCAACGTTCGCATTTATCAACAAAACGAGCTTCAACGTACCACATTATACTACCTCCTGAAAACCAACACTTGCGATAACAGATGTATTACCTGCTTCATCAACAATCACATCACCGACACTCGCAGGAGACATCCGATTTAGACGTTCAATTGCATTCTCTGGACCGATGTTGCCGATTTCAAAAACATCATCTAAGTCATTCGCTTCGATGTTTGCTACATGGGTGTAGAACCCTTTATTCAGCGCCTCGGCTGCGATCTTTGCAGTCTTCGAACCACTAAAGTCTGTCTGCATCGCAATACGCATTTTGTTCTTCGGAATTGCACCGTGATCTTGCGCAGCATTAATAGCATCAACTTCGTCATTGGTGAGTCGGATTTGCATCAGTTGGTAAATCATGTCATCTCTTTCGTCTTGTTACATTATCTATATAGAGTGATTCGTTGGCAATGTCAAGCATAATTTTTCAAATAGTGCTCTTCACTCACCCGCCATAGGACAAGATCAGATGCGTTTTCACACATTGCTACCCAAATCTTGTAAGGCTCGCCAGAGTTAGCAAGACGATTTGCACCACGCTCTTTATAGGCAGAGACAGGGCTGATGTCAGTGAAACCCTGTGTCTCACGGTTGAAAAACTTGCGGGGTTTTGAATTATCACCTAGAGCAATAAACCAGTTCATGCTTCTACTCCTTCGATTTCGTCAGCAACTTTATTGAACCATTCGGTGTATGTCTCGCCGTCAAGCAGAACTTGCCAGTGTTCGAACATATCAGCATCGACAAAGTTCCAGTTGATAGAATTGTCTGCTTTCCAATTTTCGGTCAGAGCAACCGCATACAGCATGGATTCACGAAACTTATAAAACATGGTGTCTCACTTCTCTTTGTTACTCTTATAACTTATAGTGATTCGTTGGAGTTGTCAAGCACTAATTTAGGCACCAGTCCATTGAACGTTATATTCTTCAAAGACGTTTCCACGAGCAAAGTTACGAGCAGGAGTTGCCCAGCCAGCAGCCTTCAGAATGTCACCTGCTTTGAACTTCTTATCGTCTTGAAGCATCACGAAGCCCCAGACAGAGCCGCCGTTACGCTGGGTGATTTTGGCATACTTTCGACCCACATCGTAACCGATTTCAGCGTTGAACTCGTCAATCATGCACTTGTTAACTTCACTAAGCTCTTTAGTGCCGTTACGAGAAGTATAACGATAGTAGTCAGCTTTGACGGAGTTGATTAGTTCGTAGATTGCTGTGGTCATTTCGTAGTTCATGATCATCTCTCTCTTGTTACTCTTATAATATAGAGTGATTCGTTATGAATGTCAAGCACTTATTGAAACAAAACCCGAACAACTTCACCCTGAGGATTCCAAAGCGTGTGAACAACCCGCTGAGACCGAGAATGGTTTACCCGACAATTCCACCAAGCTTCAGCTTCTTCTTGAGTGTCAACATGAACAGCGCTCCATTCACATTCATCGCCACCAAGACCAACATTTACTTGACTAAATTGACCCCTAACTACCCAAGACATGATCACCTCTCTCTTGTTACATCTTATGTATAAAGTGATTCGTTATGAATGTCAAGCACTTTAATCAAAAAAGTTGCCTTCGACCCACTCATAACCGGTGTCACCCCGTTCAAACCAAATACCTTGCTTATATGCTTCGTTACCCCACAACAATTTTTCGTTTGCTTGCTCCATAACATCTAAACCTTTGACCGCTTGTGCAGTAAAGACTTTGTTATATGCGGTAAAAGTAAAAGTGGTCATGATGTATCTCTCTCTTGTTACATCTTATGTATAGAGTGATTCGTTATGAATGTCAAGCACTATTTACTGAAAACATGTTTTTTATAAATAAAAGTGTAGTTCACGATGCGACAACATCTAACTACTCTAGACAACCCAAAGGAGGCTTTAATGTCCAGCGATACTATTTATCTATATCTAAAGACGCACAATAAGACCGGATTGAAATATCTCGGCAAAACTGTGCAAGACCCATACACTTATAAAGGCTCTGGTAATATTTGGAAAAAACACATCAATAAGCACGGATACGATGTAACCACAGAAATATTACTAGAAACCAAAGATAATGACGAACTACGCGAAGTTGGTTTAAAATATAGTGAATTGTGGAATATAGTGGAGTCAAAATCATTCGCCAATCTAAAGCCGGAAGAGGGTGACGGCGGTGCTCATCCTTGGAGTAAAGAATCTAGAGAAAAACTATCAAACTCTATAAAAGGTAGAAAAATAACAAACACCGATAATATGAAAGCGACATGGAGAGACTGCGATGTAAGAAACAGTAGAGTGGATAGCATTAAAAGAAATTTTGAAAACAAGAGCTTCAAAGAAAAGCACGTTGAGCAACTGCGCCAGAACTCAGACTATGAAAAAAGTTCGAAAACTATGTCAAAACTGAAATGGTTTAACAATGGAATACGGAATTGTAGAAAACAGGAACACCCGGGCGATGGTTGGATAGAGGGTAGAATTAAAGGATATAAG
>Ga0208545_1000465_pt1 | contig 19021 bp, 20 predicted proteins | sample DEB08_DNA_12_FD_185498 | JGI IMG/M metagenome (GOLD analysis project Ga0208545, IMG submission 185498) | Aqueous microbial communities from the Delaware River and Bay under freshwater to marine salinity gradient to study organic matter... | ecosystem: Environmental > Aquatic > Marine > Coastal ... | reverse complement strand
GATATCCGACTGCTTAATTGGGAATCTGTAGACTTTGATAACAAAATGGTGACTATAGTACAGACCAAGCGTGGTGCAACGGTGCAACTACCTCTTGATAGTAAGTTAGAAGAGTTGTTAGCACAGCAGAAAGAGGATTGGGGATTCCAAGAATACGTAATACCTTACCAGAGACCCTCAGACGGTGCATACAGCACCATTGAGCATTCTCAGGTGTCAACCCTTGCAAATGAAGTAAAGGCTCTCTGTGACCTTCCTAAAGAGTTACAGATGGGAGACCTGAGGAAGACAGCCATCACTGAGTTAATCAATAGTGGTGTTGACCAACTGGCAATCATGTCTGTGACAGGGCATAGGAACGTGCAGAGCCTTAACCCTTACAACAAACATAACTTTAACACAGCAAAGTCTGCACTAGAAATGAGGAGAAAATGAAACCATACCACAATAAAGGCTTTGGAACTGCCTTCTTCTATGTGTTCCTACTGCTCATACCACTCCCTATATTTGCACTGTGGATAGTAGATGGACAGGATTGGGTGGACAGATTTACTACTAAGTATTTCTCACCTTGGCAGTCAGAGTGTTGGGAAAATGCGAAGCATGAACGAGTATGCAAGGGCGATAACAACTGTAAATTCTGGAGGAACTTTTGTGATGAATGAGGGACACGCTTTATTTTTATTAATGATAGGTGCAGTAGTAGTAACATTAGCACTTAACATGGTAGCGCAAGGATTTATCGGATGAAAAAAAGAATTAAAGGTCAGCTAACAAAAGAAAAGAAAAAGGCAAGAGATTTCTTTCAAGATATCTTGGTTGCTGTAATAGTAATTTTTGTTGTGGGTGGTATGCTATTGTATGCCCACTATGACATAACAGGGATAGTAAACGGATGATATTAGAAACAGCATTAATGTGTATGGCAACAAACATCTATCACGAATCAAAGTTTCAGTCTATGCTTGGACAGATAGCTGTGGGTCAAGTAGTTATGAACAGAGTAGAAGACAGCAGGTTTCCTAACAATGTATGTGATGTGGTAACACAATCTGTCACATACAAAGGCACAGACAAACCAGTCATACACAAATGCCAGTTTTCTTGGTACTGCGATGGTAAAAAAGACACACCTAATTTAAAAAGTGACGAGTGGTATAATGCAAAACGCTATGCAAGAATGGTGTTGTATGGTACAATAACTTTAGATTTTACAGAGGGAGCAACGCACTACCACGCTACCTATGTAAGACCTGCTTGGGCGAAGACGAAAACAAAGACTACACGAATAGACAGACATATATTTTATAGATGGGAGAAATGATTTGAAAAACATATTTAAATTTTTAGATGATACAGAAACAAGACTGTTTGTATTAGAAATATTAACAGCTATCGCAGTGTTTATGTCAGGAGTTATATTAGGACTTGTGATAGCTTGATAGGAGTACAGTACATAACTCACATGGGTAATGACCTCACTGTAGTTAATGCTGCAAGAGTTAGCTTTGATAAACTCAGTACGAATTTATCTAACAAAGATAAAAAACTGATTAGCTATCTTGCAAAGCATAAACACATGTCACCCTTTGGTCATTGCTTTGCAACATTTCTTGTGTCTGCTCCTGTGTTTGTAGCTAGGCAGTTAGTAAAACATAAGTTCCTACGTTGGAACGAGGTTAGTAGACGTTATGTAGATAAAGACCCTGAATTTTATATACCTGAGGAATGGAGAACACGACCAGAAGGTAACATTAAACAGGGTTCAGGTGAGGGGACGGTAGACTACGAGATTGGTGGTACTATGCAGTTTGTTAGGGAAACATACAACAACCTTCTCAAAGAAGGTGTAGCTCCAGAACAGGCACGTATGGTGCTACCACAGAACACTATGACTGAGTGGTATTGGTCTGGTAGTCTTGATGCCTTTGCTGATATGTGTAATCTTAGGTTAAAAGAAGATGCACAACACGAATCAAAGTTAGTGGCAAAAGAAATATCTTTTGTTATGGACAGTCTATATCCTGTATCATGGAAGGAGTTAATGAATGGCAGATAATCCACACCAAGCCTGTCCCTTTGAGGACTGTGGTTCTTCAGACGCATTCAACTGTAATGACGATGGCTACGGCTTCTGTCACAGTTGTGGTGAGTCCTATCCGAACAAGCATAGACTACCTGTGTTTGATTGGGCAAAGCAAAGTTATCCATTAAAGAGGAGAGAGGATGTAATGATGAAAGAAGTTAAGGGTGTCACCTACGATGACATCAGGGGGATAGACCCTGAGGTTTGTAAGCTGTATGGTATACAGATACAGACAGACGCAGACGGTAAGCCTGTCCGATATGCTTACAAGTATCCACACACGGTTAAGTACAGAGCCTTTGATGACAAGTCTAAGACTTGGATAAAGGACAAGGGTGTTGGGATGAATCACTTGTTTGGTCCTGAGTTTAATTCTAACTCCTCTAATAAACTCTATGTGACCGAAGGGGAGTTTGATGCAGCAAGTCTTTACCAGATACTAGGTCAGAAGTACTTTGTTAAATCACTCCCCTCTGCTTCTATAGGTGATAAGTTTATCAAGCAGAACTACAAGTATCTCGACTCCTTCAAGGAGATTATATACGCAGGTGAGCTAGATGATGCAGGACGTAGGAGTGCAGAGAGACTCTATGAATCTTTCCCTGCCAAGTTATACTACGTACCTATGTCCAAGTACAAAGATGCTAATGAGTTTCTCATGGCAGGTGACGGTGATGAATTGAAGTGGACAGCCTTGAAGCCACAACGATACTCACCTGACAACTTCTTCTGTTCTGATGATGAAGTTGAACAGGCTATACTTACAGAGAATCCCTACTCCTATACCCCTACAGGACACACAGGTCTTGATGACAAGATTAGAGGTATAGTTAAGGGTGGCTTGACGTTCCTCAAAGCACCAAGAGGTACAGGTAAGACTGAGGTAATAAGATACTTCGAGACAGGGTTACTAAAGAATCCTGATACACGTATTGCTCTGCTCCACATGGAAGAGATGCGTAGCACAACGTACCGTGCTATGGCTACCTACCAACTTGGTGTGAACGTCAGGACAAAAGATGATGCAAAAGAAAACAATATATCTGAAGAAGAGGTAGTCAAGTCAGCACTTGAAGCGACACAGGGAGAGCGTACAATAGTATTCGAGATGCGTTCACACGATGACCCTCTTAAACTACTGGAGTATACACGACTTGCTGCCACTGTTTACGGTGCAGAGTATATCTTTGTTGACCACGTACAAAGACTAGCCTATCTCAGTCAGACAGGAGTTGACGGAGCTACCTCAGTTCTAACTTCTCTTGGTGCGAGGATGGCTCAACTGTCTAAGGAATTAGATATAGGTGTTGTATTTATATCACAGGTCAATGATGATGGACGTACTAAGTATGCTTCCTCATTAGAAGAAGAAGCTATCATATGTATCAAGATAGAAAGAGATGTAGAGAATGAGGATGAAACAATTCAGAATACTACTGAGTTTATTGTTGACAAAAATAGACCATTTGCTAAACTTGGTAAAGCAGGGTGTGTATACTATGACCCTGAGACAACACTTTTAACTGAGGATACAACAGAAAGAGAGCGACACGTAGCATGATTATATTTGATGTAGAATCAAACGGACTACTTGATGAAGCAACAAAGATACACTGTCTGTCGTATGTAGATACCAGTAAGCCTGAAGCTTACATTACACTACATGACTATGATGACATAAGACTCTTACTCTCTAATGAGAAACACTTGTTAGGTCACAATATAATACGATATGATATACCTTTGTTGGAGAAGATACTCGATATAAAGATAGATGCAAGACTGTACGACACACTACCTATGTCTTGGGTCTTAAACCCTACACGGAGCAAGCATGGACTAGACAGCTTCTTCCCTGACTTTGGGATAGAAAAGCCGAAGATAGATGATTGGGATAACTTGTCTGTTGAGGACTATTCAAACAGATGTGTTGAAGATGTAAAGATTACAGAAGCGTTATGGAATAATTTATTGAATAGATTCATGGTGCTTTATAAAGACAAGAAAGAACTAGACAAGTTTTTCAGATACCTACAGTTCAAGATGGACTGTGCTAGACAGGCTGAACAGTCAGGTTGGAGGGTAGACGTTGACCTTGCAAAGAAGTGTGTTGCTGAACTTACAGAGCTACAAGAAAAGAAAGTTACAGAACTCACTGAGGTAATGCCTATGCGTAAGCTGTATAGAGTGCAGGGTAAACCTAAAGTGTGCTATAAGAAAGATGGCACTATCTCCTCTCACGGTAGGAGATGGTTTGACTTGTTAGAAGAGCATGGTCTTCCAGATACATACGATAAAGATGTGACAGTTGTTAGAGGTGCAGAGGAAGCAAACCCTAACTCTACTGACCAAGTAAAGGACTGGCTGTATTCTTTAGGTTGGCAACCTTGTACATACAAGTACAACAAGAACAAGGAGACAGGCGAAGAGAAGAAGGTAGAGCAGGTGAGAGTCAATGGTGAACTTACAGAGTCAGTCAAGCTACTGTCCAAGGAACACCCTGCTGTGGAAGTACTAGACGGTCTCACAGTTCTACAACACCGACTAGGAATACTTAATGGATTCGTTGAGTGTGAACATAATGGATACCTACGAGCAGAGATAGACGGACTTACAAATACCCTACGTTTCAAGCATAGAAAACCTCTCGTCAATCTCCCATCAGTAGAGAAGCCTTGGGGAAAGGAGATACGTAGTTGTCTTACAGCACCTGAAGGTTCTCTCCTCTGTGGAGCAGACATGACTTCATTAGAGGACACGACAAAGAGACACTACATGAAACCCTATGACCCTAAGTATGTAGAAGAGATGTCACGTAAAGGCTTTGACCCACACCTTGACCTTGCAAAACATGCCAAGGTTATTACGCAGAGAGATATTGAAAGACACCACAGTGGTGAGGTTGACTTGAAGTCGCTGAGAAAAAACTTTAAGGTTGTCAATTACTCTGCCACCTACGGAGTTGGTGCTGCAAAACTTGCACGAGAAACAGGCATGAAGGTTAAGGAAGCTCAGAAACTATTAGATGCCTATTGGGAACGAAACTGGTCAGTCAGGAAGTTCTCTTCTGAGCAAAAGATTAGGAAGATTAAGGATGACATGTGGATACAGAATCCTGTCAGTAAGTTCTGGCACTCACTGAGATATGAGAAGGACGCATTCTCCACCATCAATCAGAGTACAGGTTCATACTGCTTTGATAAGTGGGTTGCGTACTACAGAATGAAGAGACCAAACATCGTTGGTCAGTTCCACGATGAGAGTATAAACGTAATAAAAGAAGGAGAACAGAATGAACACACAGGTGTTTTAACGTGGGCAATCAACAAATTAAACGAGCAACTTAAACTTAATGTGGACTTAGGTATTGACGTTCAATATGGAAAAACATATGCCGATGTACATTAGGTGTTGCAATATAAATTTTATCTGGTATAATAAGTCAAATTAAATAGGAGAAAATAAATGGCTACACGAAAAGTTGTTTTAACAGGTATCGCTGAATGGGCGAAAGTCTTTGAGGAAAACAGAGACAAAGTTGGTTTTAAAGAAGGGGATGCACCGGGAACGTATGAAGATACGGATGGTGCGTGTACCGTAGACATGATTCTTGATGACGAGAATATGTCTAGACTAACTGCTTCTAAGTCAATGAGGAGGGGTAAGCCTGATTCAGAGGGTAGAGGTACTAGGGTTAAGTTTATACGTAAGTTTAACACTGGTAGAGATTGGGACAGTGGGTCTCCTGTCGTTGTAAAGGCTGATGGTACTAAGTGGGACTTTGATGCTGACGGTACAATAGGCAACGGCTCTACTGTTATGGTTACTCTGTCTGTCTACGACACACGTAGGAAGTCAATCGTAGGCACACGACTCGACAGAGTAAAAGTGTTGGAGCATGTTTTACCACCATCTAATGATGACGAGGATGAGGTAGTAACCATGCCACCACCACAGAAGTTAAAGGTGGTACAAGGTGAAGAGGAAGTTCCCTTCTAAAGTTTCTAAACCAAGAAACCTTCAGGCTATGGAGTTACGTACTCCGAAGTATAGCCTGAGGGTTGTCTCAGATAAGACTAAAAGTAAATTTAGAAAACGGAAACATAAGTTAGGAATAACAGATGAAAAAGATTGATACCCTTGTTAGAGACATTTACAAAACTGTAGAAGGTAAAGGCAGTTGGGATAGTGTCGTTGGTTCAACCTTTGGTAGTAACTTGTCCTCTGTCGCAAGTCAAAGGTTCTCCTCTCCTCAAGAACCACGAGGGTATCTTTCTCTTTCATCTGTGGGTACACCCTGCAAGAGAAAGCTATGGTATAAAGTAAACAAACCTAAGGAAGGTGAGTCCCTACGTCCTAGCACACTACTAAAGTTCTTTTATGGGGACATGATAGAAGAGTTGTTGCTGTCATTGGCTAAGGCTAGTGGTCACACAGTAGAAGGTGAACAGTCCAAGCTAAATGTATTTGGTGTTAAGGGACACAGAGATGCAGTCATTGATGGCATGACAGTTGACGTAAAGTCCTGCAGTAGTTATGCTTATAAGAAGTTTAAGGAAGGAAAGTTAAAAGATGATGACCCATTTGGATATATCTCTCAACTCAGTTCGTATGTATACGCAGGAAAAGATGACCCTCTTGTTACCAACAAAACACATGGAGCTTTCCTTGCAGTTGATAAACAGAATGGAAATGTTTGTCTGGATGTTTATGATTTCACTAAAGAGTTAGAAACAAAAGGGGAAGAGATAAAGGAGATTAAGGGTGTTGTCGAGGGAGACATACCTGAAGAAAAGATTGACCCAATCCCTCAGTCAAAGACTAGTAGCAACAAAAAATTAAGTATGCAGTGTAGTTACTGTGACTTCAAGTATCTCTGTTGGGATAACCTTAGAACTTTCATCTACTCTTATGGTCCTGAATATCTGACACACGTTGAGACAGAACCTAAAGTTCCAGAGATATTCCATGACTAGGAACGCAAAGGCTAAGGGTAGGCTTGGTCAACAGGAAGTGCGAGACAAACTACTTGAAACATTTCCTGACCTAGAGCCTGACGATATCAAGTCTACTATCATGGGAGACTCAGGTGAGGACATACAGTTGTCACCTGCTGCAAGAAAGATAATACCTCTCACCATTGAGGTGAAGAGAAGAAAGAATAATTTGAAGACTGTGTATGACTACATGGAACAGGCTTCAAGTCATGCAAAAGGAGAGCCTGTTGTGTTCTATCGTTCAGACAGGAAGCCTTGGGTTGTTATGATTGGGATGGAACACTACATGAATTTATTAAAGGTATGGGCTGATGAAAACAAAAAGAGTAAAAATTTGGGCAGTAACTGAAGGTCCTTACAATCTTGAGACCTTAACATCAAACTATCCTTATGAGATACCACCTGACTGTAATCATTTGGTAGTTTGCAAAGTAGAGAAGAGAAAGAAACTTATAGATAAAGAATTTTGGTTTGAAAACGAAGAAGATGCACATAAATTTAAATTACATATTGACTCCAAGATGGAAGCCACTATAATATACGCACCACAGTTAGAAGAACCATTTGAATTAGAGTATGAGGATGAATAAAAATAATTATGAGATAAGTATGACGATAAAAGTTGACCCTACTGCTAACTTTCTTGAGGTAGGAGATAAACACACAGACGCTTCCTGTATTAAACAAAGAATATGCGAAGCTATATATGACATTGACGATGTTGAGATTAGACAAATAGATATTTCGAGGAGAAAAGATGATACCGACTGATTACCAAAACTTTATAGCAGTATCCAGATACGCACGATGGATGGAAGAAGAAGGACGCAGAGAAACGTGGGAAGAAACTGTAGACAGATATGTTGGATATATGTCACAGAAAGTTAAGGGACACCTTCCCCTTACACAAGTTAGGGACGCTATACTTAATCTAGAAGTTATGCCCTCTATGAGAGCCTTGATGACTGCAGGTTCTGCCCTTGAGAGGGACAACACTGCAGGATATAACTGTAGCTACATGCCTGTCGATGACCCAAAGTCTTTCGATGAAGCTATGTATATACTTCTCTGTGGTACAGGAGTTGGGTTCTCTGTGGAGAGACAGTATGTCAATCAACTGCCAGAGATTCCAAAGAAGTTAGAGCATGTTAACACCGTCATAGAGGTGCAAGACAGCAAAGAAGGTTGGGCAAGAGCCTTACGTAAGCTAATAGGACACCTGTATATGGGCGAAGTTCCTATGTGGGATGTGTCGAAGGTTAGACCTGCAGGTTCTAGGCTAAAGGTATTCGGTGGTAGGGCATCAGGTCCTGCACCTCTCGTTGATTTGTTTAACTTCACGGTAGCCTTGTTCAGACAGAATGAAGGACGCAAGCTGTCTAGCTACGACTGTCATAATCTAATGTGCAAAGTTGGGGAAGTTGTGGTGTCAGGTGGTGTTAGACGGTCTGCCATGATTAGCCTGTCTAACCTATCAGATGGACGCATGAGACATGCCAAGTCAGGTAAGTGGTGGGAGACAGCACCACAGATGGCATTGGCTAATAACTCTGTGTGCTACACCGATAAGCCTGACGGTGAGACATTCTTGCGAGAGTGGGCATCTCTTGTAGAGTCTAAGTCAGGAGAGCGTGGTATATTTAATAGAACATCTGCAAAGGAACAGGCTGCTAAATACGGCAGACGAGACCCTGAGCATGAGTTTGGTACGAATCCCTGCAGTGAGATTATCCTACGTCCCTACCAGTTCTGTAACCTGACAGAGGTTGTGATACGAGAGAAGGATAAGTTTGATGACTTGAAGAAGAAAGTTATGCTTGCCACAATACTAGGCACAATACAGTCTACTCTCACCAAGTTTCCATACCTCAGAAAGATTTGGAATAAGAACACAGAAGAAGAGAGATTACTTGGCGTAAGTCTCACAGGAATAATGGATAATGAACTAACAAATGGGAGAAAGCATGGGCTTGAAAAAACCCTCACAGCACTCAGAGAAGTCGCAGTCGAAACAAACAGAGAGTGGGCAGAGGTACTTGGAGTCCCACAAAGCACAGCCATCACCTGCGTCAAACCAAGTGGAACAGTCTCACAACTCGTGGACTCAAGTTCTGGTATCCACCCTCGTCATAGCAGTTATTATATCAGGACTGTTCGTGGCGATAATAAAGACCCTCTCACACAATTTTTAATTGACAGTGGTATACCTGCAGAAGCAGACTTTATGAAGCCTGATGCACAGACAGTATTTAGCTTTCCTATGAAGTCTCCAAAGAAATCTGTCAAGAGGGACGATATGACAGCCATACAACAGCTAGAGACATGGCTCACATATCAGAGATACTGGTGTGAACACAAGCCTTCAGTGACGATTTCTGTACGAGATGATGAGTGGATGGAAGTTGGTGCGTTTGTATTCAAACACTTTGATGAGATGTCAGGTGTGTCATTTTTACCACACTCCGACCATACTTATCAGCAAGCACCCTATCAGGAGTGTACAGAAGCCGTATACAATGATTTTAGCAGTAAGTTCGGACATATTGATTGGAATAAGTTTAGAGATTATGAGAAGGTTGATACAACTTCAGGCAGTCAAACCTTTGCATGTTCTGGAGATAGTTGTGAGATAGTGGACATAGGAGCTTAACATGGGAGCAGTAGTAATATATGCAACGATAATTCTTAATAATGTAGTTGGTGTTATTGAGTACAAAAAAGAATTATTTAAGAATAACGAAGAGTGTATCGCCTACTTACAAACATACAACGACCACATAAATAAAACACTAAAAGAACATTTGGATAAAAAAGAAAATGGTGCTGCTGTTCTTTACATTGGGTGTTCGGAGAGAAGTAAATTTGTACAAGAAGGCACAGGAGCGTAGCATGGCTAAGTGGGCAAACATAGAATCAGAAGCAAAGGATTTTAAGAAGAGGAAGGTAACGGCTAAGAGTCTAAAGCCATTGACGAGCAGACGCTACATGGCAGGTCAGGCTCTTTCTGGATTACTAGCGAGGAGTAATGGGTATGTTAATATGGAGTCTGTTAGAAGAGAAGCCTACGAGTGGGCAGACTTTATGTTAGATGAAGATTAATATTAATTAGCTCCCGGAGTCAATATAAATATATTATCATAGTTCTCCATAAGATATTTTAAATAGTTTAATATTCTTGTGCTTTCTTCTACATCTTCCATCTCGACAATACTATCTATACTTGCTCCCTCTTTAAGAAGACCAGTGCTTATCATAGACTTTAGTGCTTTATTCCTCTTAAAGTCGTTGCCTTTCTTTAGCAGTTCTCTTAGCACAGAAAGATTCTTTGGGGCTGCTAACTCCAACTGTCTCATAGATAATTCTCTCAAGTCTGTTCTTAAATCCCTTATGACTTTTCTTTTTGCGTTTAAATCATACGTATCATATCTTGGATGTTTTTCAAGATACTTTCTAGCTAGTAACTCAGCTATGGGAGCAGCAACTTTATCAAGTGCATTCTTAACTTTAGGGTCTTTACCCCATGCTTCTTGCGTAAGATTCCAAGAGTCATAACCTGCTTTGTTTAACATTCTTGTCAAAACACTAGACTTCTGACTTCTTCTTGCGTTAAACAAACCTTTTGTTATGTCTATTTTTACATCTCCCCCCTGAAGAATAGTAAACTCTTTCTCCATGTTAGCAGGAGATTGCTCCGAACTCTCTGGTAATAAACTATTTACATATTTAAACGCTTGATTATAAAGAATATTACCCTGTTTTAAATCTGGAACTTCCCCATCAAAACGTAATAAATTAAATAACATGTTTACAGGTTCTAGTGGTCTCATGACTCCTGAACTTATCCTACCTGCAACTGTCCCCAAACTCTCAAGAATAAAATCATCTACTTCTTTAGGATTTGTTCCGTTTATAAAACCAAGAAAATCTCTAGCAATAAAATTATATATTTTATCTAAGTCCTTATAAGCACCTGTAAAGACAGCCGTTGAAAACTTTAATTGTAATTCCTCAGGAACATTCTCTCTTTTAAAATTCTTTTTGAGATACTCAGATATTTGAACAGGATTCATATTTTCTATATCTTTATAAAAATCTCTTCCTTCTCCACTTACACCATGAGCAACCATTTGTGCAGCCATATCAAATAAATTTTGCGGCCAGTCATATACTGAGTTTCTTACATCACCTTCAATAGTATAATTTTCATTAAACGCTCTGCCATCATTTACTTTGTTTATTGCAGAGTTTTCTCCATAAAATGTTCTTAAAAAAACAGTGCTATACGCTACTGCTGCTTTAGCAAAAGATGTTGTGTAGTCCTGTGTTTCAGGGTCTAATTCTTTTCCTAAACCATACCTAAGAAAACTAAATCTTAAAAAATTAATACCTGAAAAATCTCCAAAGTTTGCTATAACTGTATTGTTAAAACTACCAAAAGGTAGAGCAAAACCTGCAATAGTTTTATTGGATAAATCCTCTTGCCATCTAGCAAGTTGTCTCATAAAATTATTGCCTTGCATTTTATTTAACTGATTCCAGTTTACAGATGCAGTGGCTCTAAGAGTTTGATACTTTGCTTTTTCTAAAACATTATTTTGAAATCTAGGAGTAATCATTTCTGCGGCTACATCATCTCTTCTCCAAAATTTTAGAGGTGACATACCATATTCCTCTATGATATATTTATCTACATTTATACCAAAAGAAAATAATTTTGTATACTCATCTTGTAATCTAACAAGACTTATGGCTTGAGCTGCTTTTGTTGTGGTATCTACACCTTTGGCAAGGGGATATAATAATCCTTGTTTATCCAAGTCAAACATATTTATCCCACTACGAACTCCTCCATCTCCTGCTATCTCTCTAAATATTTTCTCATACATAGCAGGATTCATGTCTAATACTTTCCTAGCATACTCTATTGGTAAGTCAGGAGCTAGTATACCTGCAAACCTATTTCCTGAAGAGAAAAAATTAGCTGCAGCACTGTTTAATAGTTGGTCTACTTTTTTAGGGTCTCTATTTAAAAATTTTTGATAGGGAACTTGAGCCAGATGAACTACAGATGACATTAGTTCTGTAGCTGAGTCAATCATAGATAGGGCTGCAAAACCTTTTAAGTTAGAGCCTGTTGTAGCAGGGTGTGATGTCAAGATTCTTTTGTATGTACTTAAAAGAAATTTAAAGTTTTCTGGCTTTTTTGTTACATCTGCCATACCCATAGAAATTTTTGCTGCGTTTGCTACATCTTCATCTATGGCAATCATAATTTCTCTAACTGCTTGAGAGGGTATATTTAAAAACTTACCCACTGTACTACTCGTATCTACAAATCTAGCACTCAATGCTTGGGCAGGATTTGAATTAAAATAATTCTCACCTAAATTTAAGCTTTTACCTGTCTTCTCTTCATAACTTTTTACTAATTTTTTTATGGTGTCATCAGGTAAATATTCTATAGCCTGACCAAGAACACCTGAAATTTTATATGTACTAACCATATCTTTATGAAAAACAAATCCTGCATCTTTTAGTGCTGATATGTATCCCTGAGTTATTACATTACCTTTTTCATCTACTGTATCAAAAAATAATTCTTTAAAAAATCCTAAGGTGTGATTTAAATCTTGTAGATAAGGGTCTTTAGGCTGTCCTTCAGATTCTATTATTTCTTTTGCTCTTTTCTTTGCATCTTCCCATGCTATTAACTTGGATTGATTACCTTTTATCATACCAAAATTAGCGTCTAATTTTTCTATCATTTCTGGTATGTTAGGCTCTACTCTTTCCCTTATTATGTCTTCCACATTTCTACGACTTGTTTGTGTCAATCTAGTTATGTCATCATATGCTATAAAAGTATCTTTAAATGCGTCACTTGTTCGTAACTTTCTAATACCTATTGATGAAGCAGTAAATAATGCAGGTATTGCCATACTAGCAAATGCAACTGTTGTAGTCCTATTAAAGTCTAACTCATCTTGATTATCTACATTTATTAATTGTGTTTGCTGTAGTAAATCTATACCAACATTAAAAATAAAATCAGGTATAGCAAAAGCTGTACCTGCTACAAGAGCCTTTCTAGTGGCTATACTATTATATATTTTTTTACGAGCAACTTCAGGAGCTACTCCCTTGGCTATCAGGTCTTTATAAGAACCAATCATTAATCTTCTAACACCCTCTGACTTAGCTTTTATTATAGGAGTTGCTATTACTTTACCTAACCCTAGACCTATCAAGACTGTAGGGTCATATACTCCTCCACGACCATAATCTATGAAAGCATCACCTAACTCCCTCCATGTGCCTGTTGTAAATACATTACCCATTTTACTAAATAATAAATAACCTGCTCCCATTTTTGCTCGGTCATTGTCCTCTGCATTCATACCTGCGATAACTTCATTTATAACGGTAACAGAATTACCTGCATTAAATGTTCGCATCCAGTTTTGCCATCTTTCAAAAACTTTATTATCACTCATCTCTTTATAGTTTCTTTGTGTCAAAGAGTATGGACTGAATATGGAAGCTCCTCCAGAGTCTGCTCCCACCACTGCAGTAAAACCACCATACAGTTTACTCACTGTAGTATCAGCATATCTAGAAGATATCGAGTTACGAACAATCTTCATTAACACTTCATCACTTAATATATCTTCTTTTGTAAGTTTATTATCTTTGTAAAGCTGAAATAATTTTTTCTTGTTAGGGTCTTGATACTGACTTAAACTATTAAAATACTCATCAATATTTACAACTTCAAAATTATTTTCATCAATAGGAATGTCATTAGTTTTTTCTACTATTGGTAAAGATTCTAGTGGGGGTAATTCAGATTGTGGTATTTCAACAGGAGTTATATCCGTGGTAAAATCTATCTCAGGTAAGTTAGGTGTTTGGTCTTCACCATATAAATCTCTTAAGGTAACTCTATCATCTTCAGGATTTACAAATTTAAATATGCTGTCTTCATAGACATCTTTATTTTTTTCTTCTTCAATGTCTGGTAATATAACAGCACCTGTAGAGTCATCAACATCTACAGGAAGAATATCTGTTGTAAATTTTATAGGGGGGAGGGGTTGGACTTCTGCCATTTTATTAGTATCTATTTGGAATTATAAATTCTGCATCTAACTCTTCGACATAAACTTTTTGTCCGGGTTTTAATATCCAACCATTTTTTTGATGAATGGCTTGAGAATTTGGATGTTGACCTGCTAACCAATAAGCAAGTTCTTTTGTATCAACTTTAACAGGTGGAGCATCATAAGTAAAAACAGCAAAAGGTATCTTGCTTTTTTCTTTAGGAAATACATATTGATTTTTAAGAGTTTCAGCTATTCTCAAGTAGCTATCATATGTTCCATAAAGTTGAAATAGGGGTTGTTGATTACTTGAACTTGGGCTTGTATTTTCTATCTCTTTTAGAGATAATTGTCTTTCTTGCATAAACTTTAATTCAGTTTTTTCAAATTGATTCAAAGGTGTTTCTGGATTAGAACCCTTTTGAGTCAATCGTGCTATTCTACGGGCTACAGCATTTATCTCCCCTTTAAATTTTCTATCTACTTCACTGTATAAAGTAGAAGCAAGACTTTTGTATACATCAGTGTCTGGAACTTTCTCTTGATAAACAGAAGATAGGGGAGTAAAGTTCTTATATATTGTGTTGCCTAAACTTTCTAAAGATAGCTTTTGAGACTTGTCCAACTGACTAGTTAAAGCTTCAGGTAAACTTGAGATGTCAAATGGTTTAAAGTCAACCGTCATTAAATTGTTAGATATATCTGATACGACTTCCTCAGGTAATCTACCATCTATTAATCTGCTGCTACCACCAAGGTTAGTTTTTAACTTAAATAGTTGATTGTATAGTTTACTAACTTCACCATCTTGCAACCCTGTAGTGCCTAAAAAATTAACAATAGATTCTTGATTTAAACTAGGAAAATCTTTTAGTAAAACTTTTGTAGCTTCCTTATTATCATTAATGTTAAGCTGACCTATTTTAGTCCCTTTTGCTCCAGTAGTGCTACCACTCGTAGATACTTTTCCTGTTTTTGTTAAACCAACACCTCCACCAACTCCTCTTTTAGCTAACACAGCTAATTGGAGGAGCTTGTTAAAGTCTGCAGTTTCTTTCTCAAGGTCAAACTTGTCTTTTTGTAATTTTAAATTTCCTTGTGACACAGCAAGACTATCTGTCTTTAAATCAAAAGCTTCTTTATATCTTTTTTGGTCTTCTATACTTTTTAAATAGTTTTCTGCACCTACAAAACTAAACATTGCCATACTTAACTCCTAGCCATTAATCCTCTAACTGGTTCTTCTACAGTCTTTTCTTCTTCTTCTGTTAATGTAGCATCTGAGCTACCTGTCAACTCTAAATCCATATCATCAGGTAAGTCAATATCATCTCCTTTAACGCCATCTAACATTTTTCTTGCTCTCATTTTATTCCTTTGAAAGTTTATATTCTCATCTTCTAGCACATCTGAAATACCTTCATCATACTCAATACCCATCTTGTCAAGAATGCTTACTACAATTTGGTGTAATAGTGGAGCAATAATTAAACTAATGTCAATAGAATGTACACCTTCAGCTACAGCACTTCTAAGAATAGCTTCTACAATACTCTTAACATCTAACCCCATCTCTACATAGTACTTTAAATCTTCTACAGATTGCTTATTACCTAAATTTTCTACATGAATTTGTAAAGCTTTTCTAGGGTCAGTAACTTGTGGTGGTCTTTCATAAGAAGCATTCTTAGGTGTTGTTGTTAATGACTGACCGGGAACTGGATAATCAAACAGAGACATCAGTATCCTCCATTTTATCTCGTGACTGAAACATTATTCTTAGAAAAGAAACTTCTTGAAAAGACTGTAGTGGATTCTTTTCTTCTTTATTTTCTTCTTGTATAACTCTTCTTTTCATAAAAGATTGCTCTTTTTTTTCTTGGGGTTTTGACTTATAATCTTCTATATAGTCTAATTTACGTAACTCTAATAGTCTTTTTTTATAGTCTAGTGACATTATTTACCTCCTGCAAAATAACCACCAATTAAACCTGTTCCACCAAACAAGGCTAGACCTGCACTACCAAATAACATTCTACCAAAGAAACTTGTTCTAGCTGCAGCCTCGGCTGTATCTAACTGTTGTCTTATACCTTCCAATTGTTTATCACCTAGTAGTAATCTAGTAGACCTTTCCAATGCACTTTCTGATTGTGCTACAGCAAACTGCATTAAGTCTCTTTCTCTCTGCCATATCTGGTCTATAGCTTTATTTGACAGCCCATTTATCTGTTTAGAAAATTCAAAGTTAGCCTGATTCTGTGTGGCAGTATTGACTGTAGTTGTATCCTGTCTCCACTTAGCATTAGCCTGTGCTACAACTAGGGAGTTGTTAGCATTAAAGAAGTCTCTTTGATTCTGTATCTCAGCATTAAACTTATTTAGTGCGTTCTCTTCATTAACATTAAACTGACTCATAGCATTGTACTGTGCAGTATTAAACTGACTCACCTGACTTGCAAGATTAGCATCAAACTGAGCAGACTGATTAGCACTTGATGCGTTAAATTGTTCTGACGCATTTTGTGATGCAGTGTCTGTCAAAAGTGTTTGTGCATTTTGTTGTCCTTTAAATAATTCAGTTTGTTGTGCGTTATTAAGATTAGCCATGTCCATTTGCAAAAAGTTTTGAGCATTCTGAACTTGAGCCTGTTGTAGGTTACTCAGTCCTGCCATTTCTAATTGAGAAAGTTGGGCAGCTTCAGCCATAATAAGAGCCTGTCTGTTACTTAGATTAGTTAGGTCTACAGTCTGAGCCATCCTAGCATTTTCTAGTGCCACCTGTTGCTGTGCCGTAAAGTTCATGTTAGCTATCTCACTAACCTTTGCAGCGTTCATAACTTTTGTTTGAAAACCTTGGTCAAACTCTATCTGTAAAAACTTTGCTCTCTGCTCTGCGTTAGCCAGTGCTACCTGTTGCTTGTTGGCTGTGTCTATCTGTGCAATAGGTAAGGCAGCTTCCATAGCAGCCTGTATGACTGCCTGTCCTGCAAGGGATGATGCACCAAGTCCTCTGGCTGCCAAAGTTTGCATAGCTTTACGCATACTTCCTGCAGCCCATGCAGGTGTTTGACCATCATCAAACTGAGACATGAGAGTAGATAGTTCATCTTGAACAGACGCTGCAGTAGCCTGTGTTTCTTTCATCACCCTGTCTTGGTCTACAACAGGAGTTTCATCTATCATCTCTCCTACTTCTGCCTTACGAGTGGGAGTATCAGCTACTTTTCTTGCTTCATCTATCTGTTCTGCAGGGATATCACTAACGGCTGTGTCAGTTTTTGTTTGTCCAACAATAGTTTTTGTAGGACTACCAGTCTGAGGGTCAACATCATCCATTAACTTTTTCATTTGGTCAGCAGAAGTAAATGTGTCAGCCTTTGTTACATCTATAGGAGTAGGTTTATCTGATTGAGCAGTTGTATCTACCTGACCTATAGGAGCTTTTTCTGCATCAGGTGTTACCTGACCTGCATCTTCGTCTATATTTGTACCTGTTGTATCAGGGTCTATTTTGTCTACTTCTGTTTCTTTTAGAGTTTTTGATGGGTCAACAGTAGCATCACCAATTAGTTTTCTTTGACCCTCTTGTATATCTTCTATAGTATATTCTTTATCTTCTTCTGTGGGTGTGTCCCCACCCTCTTGCATACCTATAAGACCCCCTCTGTTCTTCACAGCTATGGGTATATCTCGTGCATTTATAAAGTTAGATATTGACCTCTTAGTCTCAGGTCCTGTATATCCGTGTAGCTTACTTAGGATATCATAAGCTTCTTGTACTGTCATTGCCATTTAGTTAGTCCTTACTTAATACTCTGTCTAGCTTATCTTCTAGTCTGTGTAGTGCTTCCATTACTCCGTGCATCTCTTGTTTTACCTCAGACCTTGATGCGTATTCTTCTCTTGTTTTATTTAAAAGTATGTCGATGCGTTTCATTTCAATTATTACATTACGAAACGTCCATATAGCAGGTGCTATTACAAGGGTTAGGATTAAATTCCAAAACATTACTGGGTCTATTTCCATATTACTTAAACTTATCGTTGAGTGAATCTACTACACTGTCTATGTTAGGTGGCTGACCATTTGGGTCATACTTACAACGATACTCATTTGGGCAGTTACCTTCTACTACTAGCGTGTATGTATCGTTTGCTCCCTTATATAAACAGACCTGTTGTCCGTTCCTTGCTTGTACTCTTTTGTACCTACGGCATGTGATATACTTTGGGTCTTCACGTATGCCTTTTCTCTTCTCCTGCTCCCATGTCCAATCACTAAACTTTTTGAGGAAGCAGGTGTAACAGTTCTTAATATTGTCAGATTGTGCTAAAGTTATTGTACCATATTTGTCTGCACAAAGCCACTCAAATGTGTACTGCCCACCGTCTTTTCTTACGCAGTTACCACCATCCTCTGTCAACCCCCATAAGACCGTATATAAACCCACCCAGAACACCAGTACCAACAGTAAGAACCACTGCCACAGCGACATATGTTATAACCTTTTCTCTGAATTGTTGTTTATCATATACTTCTTTCTGTCTTCTCTTGCGTATCTGCCCTTCCATTGCTAGTAGGTCATCCCAAGATTTTGAGCCGTGGGTAAACATCAGAAACTGCTTTAGCTCATACCTCTGCTCTTCTAACTTCTTCTTGGCAGTAAATGCTTCGATGGCTTCTTGTTCTATACTACCACCACCAAACATCTTGCGAACCATTGATGGGTTCTTGGCTGATTTGTGTGCGTTGTCTACATCACTGACTGCTCCCATCCACCGTGACAAGTCCTGTGACATTGCTTCCAAGTCTCGCCCTGCCTGAAACATACGCT
>Ga0208545_1000463_pt1 | contig 19025 bp, 20 predicted proteins | sample DEB08_DNA_12_FD_185498 | JGI IMG/M metagenome (GOLD analysis project Ga0208545, IMG submission 185498) | Aqueous microbial communities from the Delaware River and Bay under freshwater to marine salinity gradient to study organic matter... | ecosystem: Environmental > Aquatic > Marine > Coastal ... | reverse complement strand
AGTCTCTGGCTACAACAAGCCTAAGAGAACACCCAAACACGCCACCAAATCTCACGTTGTGGTCGCCAAGGAAGGTGATAAGGTTAAGACTATACGCTTTGGTCAGCAAGGTGTATCAGGTGCAGGTGCCAGTCCCAAGACGGCCAAGCAAAAGGCTCGTCGTAAATCCTTCAAAGCTCGCCATGCTAAGAACATCGCCAAGGGTAAGATGTCTGCTGCGTACTGGGCCAACAAGAGTAAATGGTAATGAAAGGTCTATACGCAAACATTAATGCCAAACGTAAGCGCATCAAAGCAGGTAGCTCTGAGAAGATGAGAAAGCCTGGAGCTAAGGGTGCGCCCACAGCTAAGGCATTCAAAGAATCCAAGAAGACCAGCAAGAGTTTGTTGAGCTAATACACTTGCTTTTTAAATCCAAGTATAAGGCAATGCTGAAGTCTTTAAGGGTTGGGAGTACCTAGCCGAAGAAGCTAATATCTCTCGATAACTAGCCGGACATTTCCCGATTCTAAGAAGACCAGCAAGAGTTTACTAAGCTAATGCCAAAAAAGAAAACCACAAGCTATATTTGTTGCAAAAATTGTAATCACGGATTACCTTGTTATTGGAAAAGCGTGGATTTGGGTACTGTAGCGCCTTATATCCTGACAAATGTAAACTAGTATGTCCATATAACCTGTACTGTGTCACGCACATCTACGTGGATAAAGTTCTTGGCAATACCTATGCCACTGAACCCCATCTTCATAGCCTCACGCACAATCACATAACCTTCTGAGCCACTGTTGATATGGATGTCAGCAGCAATCCCACTAGCATGAGTTCCAGGTCTAGTCTTGCGTGCCTCGATAGAGTGAGAAGGGTCTCGGTATCCACTGGTAATCTTGAAGGGGAATCCACACTGGTGACGCAGGTAATCTAACTTCTCAAGGAAAAAGGGACTCATATCATTAGCCCCAGTTTCCTGACAATCAAACTCTTTGATGTCGAAGTATTGCATCTGCATTAGTGAACCTCATAGTCAGCAGTAAAGTAGGCATTGATTAGCTCTGCCTTAGCAACTTCCATACTGTACAGAATGTCAGGGTCTTCCAAGTTACTAACGATCTGTATCTGTTCGTCGTTCACACCTATGACTATAAGAGTCTCGTACTCTTCACACAGTGCTGCAAGGTCTGGCCTTAGCTTAACTACATCACCCATCTTTTCTCATCCTTTCAACAGTTCTCATTGTACCTAACCCTAGCATACCCATCAGTACAGGAAGCATAACCGCTGTATCTGCTTGAGGTATTGTAACACCGAAGGCTGCTGCGAGGGGAGAGATCAGGAAGTTTACTGCGAACCCTGCAACACACACCCAACCTGTAGCTGGTCTCCATCCTGCTTGGAACCAGTTGCCTCCTGCTTCTGCTTTGTTGACTTCAATCTGAGCCAGTGCGATTTCCTGCGCGTGGCGCTGAGACATTGTTGCAATTTCATGGGCGATCTTCTGCTTGGTGTCCGCATCTGGTATCCACTTGTCGAGGAGTTTAGTAACAGGGGCAATTAGTTTCTCAATCAAAAGAATTTACCTACAACAAAGAGGCCAATGATAAGGGGATATATTCCCCACAATGCAGTCTGCAACCTACCAAACTTTGCCTGCCCCTCATCCAGTCTCCGCTCGATGTTCTGATACCGAACGGTACACTCTCTCTCATGCCCCTCTAACTTTAACAATGCCTCTTGTACTGTTGCCATGATAAGTCCCTTTAAATTGCTGCTATGATAAATGCTAATAGTTCTGAGTAACGAACCCCAAGTACTGTCTGCTCTACGCCATCACCGTTTATGCCTGTTGACTCTGTAAACATGCCATACTCTCCAGCATCTAAACCCTCAGCTTCAAAGGCTGCCTTCAAGTCCTGAGCAATAATGCCAACGTGTATTCTAGCGTCATCACCTTTGTTTTCTACTGCTAAGTTAAACTTAAACTTACGGAGCAAACCTTTGCAGGACAGCGCTACTCTTAACTCTGCTTCAGACAACTCTTCTATCTGTTGTTTTTGATTAGCATCGGATGTATTAATTGATCCGGTAGCAGCGTACACTGTATCAAACTTATCAATTGCAGACCCTAAACTGGTAACGCCATTGCTTGCTAGGCCAGTTTCCCTGCAAGGAAGTATGTTATTGTCCCCGCCACCAGACATGCGCAAACCACAAACAGTATCCGCTATAAAGATTTCATTGATGCCGCCAGTTCCTACCCGCGTCCCAATGGTTGCATCTTTTACTCTTACCTCTTCGTTTATGAATACATTCTTGTACGTCTTCGTAGCTGAGCCTAGACTTGTCACGCCATTTGTATACGATCCATCGCCATTTGAGTTTATGGGAAGTATAGTGTTAGAAGTGCCATCAGTGTTCCATCCAAGTATGGCGCTCGACATTCCAATCCATCCGGTGTTAGTATTAACGCCAGATTCTTTAACGTATAAGGTAGTATTTTCTCCTCCAGCTCTTCTTAAATACAAGCAACCAGGGCGACCAGTCGTACTACCGTTAGGGTTTCCGCTACCGTCTCGAATGAAAGTATCCTCAAGGTTTACCCCTGAAATAATTCCATTTGGATCGGTAATGTCATTTTTCGGAATTGTCTCACAACCTGCTAGATAAACATTTCCTGTACCAGATACAACATCTGATAGATCAATGAATCCTCTGTTTCCTCGGATGTCGTGGTTATGGAAGAATATGCTTGTGATTCTTGGTGTACATTTTACGCCAAAATAACCAAGATCAGAATCAGTATTTATTTGAGTGTGACAAGAAGTAAAGGTTAGGTTCTTAACATCGGAGAATGCGTTTGCACCAACTGATAATGAAGAGCCAACCAGAATGTCATGAACTAAAGCATTTGTACGAGAGTTAAATCTTACGCCAAAGAAACCGCATCTATCTGCGGCTCGAAACTCACAGACTGGAGTATGAGCGCTAGTGTCTGCTGAGTTAGTCCCGTACTCTCCGCCCAACTGATAGAATGCAACCATTCGATGAAGCTGTGCTGAGGCATCCGACCAAAGCATTTGATGGTTTACGTTTTTATTAGAGTTAAAGTTAATACAAGTTAGATCGCTTGTCTCTCGATAAGTAAACTGGTCTAACACTCCGCCACCAGTAGCGACCCCTCCAACACCATCAGCCGCTGTTCTACCGTTGGCAAGAATAACAACATTAATCATTACGGAAAGCCATAGGCCGTCTCTTACCATTCCCCAGCCTTGGTTATTTTCTACTCTAAAGTTCATCAGATTAAATGAACCCAGTCTCACAAGAACCAAGCCATCACCAACTTGCTCGTTACCATTAATAAAGAAATTATGGAGGGAAACGCCAGCCAAACCTGTCTCTGAGGGATCGGATGATTGTATCTTAAGAGCCTCTGCCCCTGAAAATCCTGCCTTCTTTATAAGTGTAGGCTGCGCACTACCCATACCAACAACATTAATTTTTCGGTTTATTAATAGCGGCCCAAGAATGGCGCAAGGCCCAGGAAAATGTACAGTAGAACCTAAAGGAACATTATCAAAACATGCTTGGACAGCCGCTCGATCATCATTCACTCCATTACAGAAAGCACCGTAATCCATAACTGATATAAAATCTTCAAGTTTAGATTTTAAGTTGCGAGCCACAGCGTTAGTAAAATCAGGCAGATAGCTTGCACTCATTACATCAGGATTAGGTTCTGTCTCAAAGGTTGTAGGCTGCCCTAATGAATCAAAGGCAAAATACTTTCCAGCTCTTGTTGATAGCGGAGGAATTACCATTGGAGTAGTAGCTTCAGTTTGCGGCAATACCAGTGATCTAGCAGCATCAGTATCTATCTGATTCATTGCCATGTATGCTCTGTCGAAGTCTTCATTAACCTGCTCGGCTAAAAAGTCCCCGCCATTTGTATACTGAGTCTCTCTGCTAATAGGCATACTTAAAAATATGCTAACAGGAACGCCAGCAGCAACGCCAGAATTGAAAGTTATTGTTCCTCCGCCAGCAGTGCCAGCACCTTCTACAGTATAACCACTTTGCTTGATGCCATTTTGAAGTACAACTAAATCAGAATCAGCTATTATCTGAAAGGTGTAAGAAAATACGGTTTGATTAGCAGTGGCTACATAATCGTTTCTTGTTGTCCCGCCTTGAAAGCTCATACTTATTCCTCAATAATTCTATTCATTCCTAGAGCAGATAATATTGCAATAGGCTTTATTTGATCATTTGTATCAACAGCAAAAGTTAATTCACTATCAACAAGAGCATCGTAATGTTCTTGGGTAAAATAACCAGAGCTTACCCAATATTTTCTCATCCCTTTTTTAAATTCAGATGTAAACATATCAGGAGACGTAAGGTTTTGAGCAGCGGTTTTGTTTTTATTGGCCACAACTATTGTTGCAAATATATTCACTAGAGCGACACTCCTGTTTTAGAAGCCATGTACAATTCAGTAGATGTAATTTCGCTGGCTCCAGACAAAACTCCTCTAACAATAAGGCCGTAAATCCTTCCGTCTAAAACCTGACTTGCTCCATTATTACGAGAACCAATATTGACAGGGTAATTACCGTAATTGCCTGCTCCTTGGTCTTGAGTTACGGAACCTTCTTCTGATCCGTCTACTCTGAGTATTGCACTGTCACCACTAATAGTACTAAGCCCTGTCAGCACATCTGTTGTAGGCACAGCATACCCATTAGAATTGGCATTTCTTAGGGCACTATCACCTCTAGAAGCGTAACGCCAGATATTGCTTGATATAGCGGTAAGCCTAAAGGTATTGGTGTTGCTGCTTGCGCTGGCCGACAGTTCTGCAATCGCTTTAGTTCCTGAGGTATCTAAAGTAACACCTGCAAACACACTCATTTCATCATTATTAGTAAAGTCAATACTTGAAGAAACAAGCCCATCATCAACGCCATCAAACTCTAGGTAGTACAAACCACCAGACTCTTTAAGTATAGGTTTTTTTGTTGTTGTAGCCTGTATAGCATGGTTACCGTTGCCAGACTTATCTGCAATGTATCCTACAGGTTGATTTACAGCAGCAGCAACTGTGCCGTTACTAAGTTGAAACATACTAGACAAGTCAGAAGGGTCATACCAAGCACCCCTTTCACCGCCAGCAAAAAGAGAGGCGGGACTAAACCCACGACCTCCCACAAATGCTATTTTAAATAGTGTTGCGCCAATACCAATCATTTAAGACACCAGTGCGTGTATGCCTGTCGCAGCAGTACCAGTAGCAAATACCTGCTGGCATGAGCAAATCAGGTAAAAGTTATCTGGAACAGTAACGGTACGGTCTTCACCACGAGCAGTCTTAAACTTAACAGCACCGCCAACAGTGATGTATAGGCCAATAGCTACAACACCATCAGCAAAGATAACGCTATTGCTTGGAGTGACTGGCTGCATATCTACTACTGCGCCTGTGAGGTTTGAGCCTACGCCCTTAAATGGATTTGCTGTTGTTGTCATGTTTTTGCTTCCTGTTTAATTAGGTTGATTATATCAAAAATTGGTTAAAAATTATACAGCTATTCTAAAACTTCTAAAGGCGTTTGACCTGGTTCCCACCAATAACCTTGACCATATTCTTTCATTCTTTTTTGTCTTACTGATGAAAGGCTTTTTTCAAAATTAGGATCAGCCATCATACGGATATTGTCAAACATAGAGTCCATTAACAACTGCGTTTGCCATACACCTGGAGTTATGTCTTCAATGAATTTGGTTGCCTCGCCAAGCACATTTGTTTCATCGCCTGCTATAGCCTGACGAACATTACCTATTGTAAGGTTGAATGTATCATTGACCAGACTACCCATTGGGCCAGCTAAACTTTCAACAAAGCCTTTACCGTATTTGTTCACATCAGAAACAACAAAGTCAGCAGCTAAACTTGCTCCACCACCTTGAACAAAAGCAGAGACCCAAAAGCTAGCATCCATATCTCTAGTCTCACGACCTGCTGCAACATCTTTAACTTGTAAAGCAAAAGCCCCCAACAAAGTTGTACTGCCTAGTAGCGCCCCTAGATACTGTACTCGCCCGCCCATGGTGGCTTGTGTTGCCCCACGATAAAGGTGAGTTGTTGCCATAGTAATAGGGAATGATTTGATCATCATAGCTGATCTGGAGATTTGACCCCAGACAGTACCCCTTTCAAGACCGCCAGTTGCAATTGCTCTTTCACGAGCGCCTGGAGTTGGAACAGCAAAGTCAGTTTCCTGCAAGATCATGGCGTGGAACTTCATACTTTTATCTGCTGTTAAATCAGCAACCTTAGTTCCCATCATTTCTAAAGGCTTTGTATTTCTAAAGCTATCCCAATCCTGTTTATTAATACCATAGGTTTTAAATGCACGTTGAACAGACGGATGCAACTCATCTACGGTTTTACCAAAGTTGTCTGACAGCATACCCGCAAACTCAATGCCAAACGCTTTACGTCCTGATTCAGTCCAAGCCTCAAGCCCAGATAGCCTTAGCACTGCCTCAGCAGTCTTAGCACTAGCACCAGTACCATAGGTGTCAGAGAATCTATTTGCAGAGTGAGCGCGACCATACCAAGAATCTAAAGCTAAACCCATACGAGCCAGTAGTATCTTGTCTTCTTCACTAGAGGTTAGCAATGACATATGACGTTTAAATACTTTAGTCATAGGTATGTTGTTGTAGTGAGCAGTCAGTGATGCTGTAGCAATATCGGTAAACGATGAAAGTGTTGCGCCACCCAGTTTAGATGCAACTTGCAAGTTACGAACAAACTGCATTCCATCAGCTAGATTGACCATCTGACCGCCATTGATCTCGCCACTCACAGTCTTGTAAACAGCATCAAGCATACTAAGAGATGCCTCACCAATAGGCTTACCTCTATCTACTTGAATCTTCTTGGCTTGAAACTTTAGTGCGTCATACATTACGCGAGGATTAGTTCCTAGAGTTTGAACCATTGCTATGTCTGTAGCTCTACCTTGAATATGGTCACTAAGAGTAGTTAAAACATCTCCCTTGCCAAACTTATTCTGGTAAGCAATCCAGCTATCAGCGTCCTTAAAGAAAAGGAACCTTTGCTCTGATCCTTTGCGTGACAGCTTTGACCCTAACCCACGAGGTACAGTCAAACCCTTGGCTTTATTCATGCCGCCAGTAGCTATGGTCTGATAAACATAGTCTAAGCCTTCATCAATCTGAGCGTCAGTTAAAGGTTTTCCATTATCATCTAGCATCTTAGGTCTATCTAGCTTGTTAGATATAAATGCTTTCCACTCTTCTGGCCCTGCATTCTTAATTAAGCGCATATCGTGATTCTGAGGAAATAACCAGTTCTCATTCTTGGAGATACTGCCGCCCTTACTGTTAAAGTCAACTCGCAAGTCTTCTGCTAACTCAGCCCAGTCTTTTGCTATCTTCTGTATCTTAGGATCGCCAACAGTTTCACCATATACTGCCTTAATAAACATATTGAGGCTTTCTTCGTCCTGCGATAGACCCAGCATACGAGTCCTAAATGTAGATAGTCCATCAGCAAACTTAGCCATATACTGCTTAGTGTACGCAGCGCTTAACAAGTCAATGTTCATGTAGCCTGCTTTGCCAGTAAGGTCACGACCAAGTAGGGATATAAGGCCAACACCTGCACCCTCTGGATGGTTATTAATTTTATCTAGCGCAGCAGAAATACGAACAGCATCAACAGCCTTTTCTCGCTTTTCACGACTAACTGTTTCAACCATATTCTTTAATGCAATTTCTGGGTCGTCAGCCTGCCGTAGCTGATCTGCTACATCTTTTGTGATCTTCTTATCTTTGATTGCCTGCTCAATACAGAACTTAAAACTAGCCAATTGCACACCTCATTACAGAATCTAATCCATCAAGCTCATCATCAAGCTCTTTTATAACTGCCGAGGCATCTACTAGCTTGCCATCAACAATAGCCATTTTTGTTTCAAGTTGATTATACAGTGCCATGTCTGTGTCATAAACCTCACCTAAGCCATTGTCATCAAGTTCCTGACGTTGCATAGGCGTTGTACTAGCCTTTGAGTCTTTTGGTCTCTGAGGGCCAACGTAGTCGTCGTATCGCAAGGTAGGAGCATCCATACGAACCCTAAATTCTTCATTAGCTCTAAGCATTGCTACATCAAGCTCAATGTTTTCTTTTGCCAACTGCTGAAATACAGCGTCAATACTCTCACGATCAACAATAGTTGCGTCAGCCAAACGACCTCTTACTCTGTTTAAATCATCTATTTTAATAGTGTTACTTGCATCGGTCTTTGCTATCTCATCATCAAGAGATTTAATAGCAGCGTCTTTTGCCTCATCTAAACTATCACCTAATTTACCGCTGTATTTTGCATAACTTTGAAGAGCAAGTTCTGTAGCTCTAAATCCTTTTTGCAGTCTCATGTTTTCTGCCATACGTGACAGCAGGAACACAGATTGAGTCTCAGGGGTGCTAGGCGTGTTGATATAGTCGTCTAACTGCTTTTGTAGCTCAGGCGGTAACTTACCTTCATCAAGACGTATAATGGCCTTGTTGTACTCTCTAGTGGCTTGAGAATCATCTAGCAGCTTTTGGGTTCTAGCAATGTTTTCTTCAAGCCTTCTGACTTCTGCCCTCTGAACCTTTTGCTTTGCTACACGAGCTGGCTCATCTTTCAGCGCTTTGACTTTAGTTGGTGGCTTCTTGGCTTTTTCTAGGTCAAACTTAAAACTTCTCAACTCACCCCTAAGTTTCTTCTCTTCACCGCGAGTTAGCTTTTGACCAGCAGGGCCAATCAACTTTGCCTTTGCCTGAACAACTAGCTCTTCCTTAACCTTAGCAATGTTTTCTAGGGTCTGTGCGCCAGCAGGTTTTCCACCAACCATTGCAGGCTTGTATGCCAGTGGAGCTTGCGGGAATACAGGTCTAAACACAGGAGCAGCAGCTTCTGCCGTCTTAGCTAGATAGCCTGATATGCCACCAGCCGCACCACCTAGTACGCCTGCACCAATAGCAGTAAACGCGATAGCCTGAATAGCATCACTAACCTCATATGGAGAGCCGATGTCGTGCTTGTGCTTATACACTAGGGGCTGAATAGCTGCCTCACTAGCAATGGCAACAGCAGACGCATTACGCGCTCCAATCAATGCTCTAGACAGCACACTCATACCCTTAACAGCAGTGCCAACACCGCCAAATGGAAGTGATGCTACGTTCACAGGGTCTGTCATGTAAGCGCCAGTCATACCTAAAAACTGTGCAAACCCATTGCCTCTATCCATTACATCTTGGCTTTCATTTCTACGTTTTTCTAACAGCTCATTGCGCTCAGTGTATATCTGCAAGTCAGACTTAACCAAACCAGTAGCTTCTGATAGGTTGTCATAATTTACAGCTCCAGTATCATCTATATATGGCGTTACATCAAAACCCTCATCCTTGAGGTTTCTCATTTGCTCTCGACGAATAGCATATCCTTCGTTGTTCATTAGACTCGATGTAGATAAACCCTCATCACGAGTAAAACTAAAGGCAGCGCCTAGCACCTCACCAAATGTAGGATCAGGCTCAAAAGTGTTAGCAGTCATGCCGCTCATCTGGTTGTAATAATCTTTATTTGATAATAAAGGCATTAATTATTTCCTTTAAGGCTGAATGTCCATAATAGGTACGCCTGCACCTGATACTGGAGAGCGCGCAAATCTGTTAATTCTAGCGTTACGCTCGGCTTTCATAGCACTAATATCTGCTGAACTAACAGTAAACTCAAATGGAGATATTCCATCTGGCCCAGGAATAAACATGTTAGTTTGCGGATCAATAATAATGTATTTACCCTGCCCTGGAACTGCTTTAATTGTCCCTTGATGAACAGCGTCAAGAGCTTTATTCTTTTGAACTGTGATTACATTATCGCCAGATAATCCACCGCCTTCAAACTGAACCTCATTATAAAAAACGTTTACACCGCCTGCCTTAGCGTACTGTTCTTGGGTCATGTTATTAAAGTATTCTTCAAGCTGAGAAGCATCTACACCTTCTGGAAGCTGTGTTTTAACGCCACGAACTTTTTTAATTCCACCTGTTACAGCTTGTACAGCTTGCCTAAACTTTCCTGAGTCATAAACATCCGATCCTAATTCTACCGATCCATAGTAGTAATCTACTGCTGCCTGCATTGCAGATGCAGAATCATCTGGGCCAAAAACATTTCCCGTTTCTTCAACAAAGTCTTTTCTAAAATCATCAATTTTTATTGCTTTAACAGTTCCTGCCTTAATTCTATCTTGACCATCAAACGCTACATTCATAACATTATCATTACCAAGAGCAGACAATTGAGCATAAGACCCCTCGCCTTTACCAGCAATTTGACCCCATACTCCAGGAGCATCTTTAAATAATTTAGCTACAGCAATTTTCTGTGATCTTATTAATCCAGGTAAAGCATTAGTAAGTATTCTTGCTTCAGGTGCAGACAATGGAGATACTGTGTAACCATACTGCTCTGATAAAACTGCTGACTGCTCAATGCGTTTTTGGAAATTAGCTTGGTTTGCTGCATACTCATCAACAGGAGTGTCAATATCATCCTGTAACAACAAAGGATCAAAATTAACTTCTTCAACAATACCCTGCCTAACAGCAAAACCATAAGCATCTGCTTGTACAGCTTGGTTAATAAAGTCTTCTTGCTTCTGCATGGCTGCAAGCATATCAATGCCATCTAAACCTAAAGCCTCTGCTCCAGCTCTTAGCTCTGCTCTTTCTGCTGAGGTAGCCAATGAGTATTGTGCAATTTCTTGGGCCTTAACTACTGCATCCTCATACTTAGTGCCCGCTACTCCAGCCATAACAGCGGCAGTTTCTTCTTCGCTAACTACAAACCCTGCACTTACAGAGGATACATAATTGCTAGCATCTTTCTCTGCTTGTTTTGTGGCAGCAGCAGCAGCAGATTGTACGCGAGAATTTGTACGCCCTAAGTCTGTTTGAGCAGTTTGTATAAAAGCATCCCACTCAGCAGGATCGTAACCTTTTGGAACCTTGCCCTGTAGCTCATCTAACTTAGCGTAAGCAGCAGATATACCTTGCTCTGGATCGTCAGCAATTGCATCTAACTCGCCACTTATTTTATTTTCGTAGAGGCCGTTCTTAACTTTTCTTTTTTCGTCTTGTAACTGTGCTTTAAACTTTGGGCTAAGGTCTGCAAGCGAGTCTTGATCAGCAGAAATATCCTCAAGTATAGCGGCAGCACCATCAGCATTGCCTTCTCGCGCAAGTCTGTTGGCCTGTCTAGTCTTGCTGCTTATGTTGTTACCTAAAGTAACAATCCCTTTATTAGCCTGCTTTACTTCAAATGCAGATTGAATCTTTTGCCCTGTTGAAAGCGCAGTTCTAGTTAGCCTGTCATTTATGTCAGCAGCTAAAACTGGATCAGTAATGGCAGACACAGTTCCTTTTATATAATTTTCAACAGCATCATTAAAGCCTACAGGATTATCTTTAAATTGCTCAGCAAACCCAGCCATTGTCTGTGCAGACTCTGTGCTAAGTTCAGACCTGTAAATCTTTTCAGCATTTCTTGTTAGCTCAGCAGTCTTTTGTTCGGCAGCAGACCTAAGCTCAGCAGTCTTTTGTTCGGCAGCAGACCTAAATTGAGAAGCCCCCCACTTAGCGGCACTTAACTGTTTTACTTCACCGCCAGTCTTAAATGCCTCCTCAGCAGCCTGTGCGCCTTCCTCAGCCCTTTTAGTAACAATTATAGGTTTAGCTATAGCTATGCCTACATCGCTCATAACCTGCCCTAGACCAGCCAGTGCTCGCATCTTGCCTGCTGCACCACTATCTATACCAGTAGGCTTAATACCCGACCCATAGACACCAATTCTTTGTTGTTTAGCCATTATAGTTCCAATCAGATGAGTAAGTTCCAGTTGCTTCAGTGGTTCCGCCAGCGCCACTACCGCCTAAACCGCCAGATATTTGAGAAGCGCCTTGAAGCAATGACCCCGCTGCTGACAATTTTGATGCTGATCGAGCATTTCGGCCTGCGCGTACCATTTGTGCCTGCTTAAGTCTGCTAGATAGTCTCATTGAGCCTTCACTTAGGCTAATGTCTTCAGCGCTCGCCAAAGCAATACTAGCAGGAGTGCCTTCGGCTGTAATGCCAGACATACCTAATCCTACAGCATTAGCAGCAAGCGCACGATTTAGCTTTTGTTGGCGTTGTAGTTCTTCACCTTCAGCGGCTACACGCTCTGCTTCAGCAGCTCTCTCCATGTCTGCTTCTTGTTGCTTACCCGCAGTTAATTGCGCGTGAACCGATAAGCCTGTACCTACTCCCGCTAATACTAATGCCGTTATTGCAAAACTCATTTAAATAACCTCTTGCTCTACTAGAGCTGCTTCTATTTCATCAATATTTGTTAAGTGTGTAGGATGATATGTGACCCAAGTACACCCTGTTTCGCTATATATAACACGCTTAGTTCCTGGGACTGTTTCGCCCAAGTACGGAGCTGTAATATTCTCTCTCTCGTAAACGCTAGATACTTCACACTGGCCAGATACTAGACTAAACAAGTGCTTGGTTTTATGTAAAGCTCCTACAACAATACAGCCCGCAGGCATTATCATTTCTCTTGCATACATTCCGTCAGAAAAGTGATGCCTTGTTACTACGGGCGCTTGTGGAAAATCCTTCATTATTTCTTGTAATTGGTAAATACTATCTTGCGTTACAACATCATTCACGAAGACTCAACCTCATACTCAATTGCTTGTATCTGGAATGGCATGGACAGCGGGCTAGTTATTAAAGGAGATACATCTACATCCCAGCCTTGACCGCCATTATTATCCTGTACTATACCTGAAACTGGCGTAATAAGAACATTTAAACTGTTTGTTTCTTCTGGCCCCATATGCCTAATAGGAACAGGGTTTCCATCAATATAGACTGAAGAAGACTCATAGAACCTTACATTCATGCGGATAATTTTCTTTTCGTGCATAACATTCTGGCCACTTCTAGTTCCAGAATTTGTATTAATAGCCATGGTTTTAACAGCAACATTAAATGGCAAACCTACCTCATAGTGCTTGCCCATTTCTGATGGTGTTAATGTAATTTTTCCGGCTGAAACTACCCTGCTTGGCAAGTGAGTTCTAGAGCTTGGCCCAGGTGTAAGCGGGTTTGACGGATCGTATCTTTCTTCTTTAATAACTGTAACGGTCTTACCTTCTAAATGGCTAAGCCCATTAATAACGCCATCTGACAAAGTACCTTCTACTTTAACAGAAGAGTCTAGCATTCTTTCAAAATCCCACTGTTCAATATAAGTAACGCCATCACGCTCAACTGATGTAAGAATATAATCACCTACAGCAGTGCAATTTCTTATTGCTCCATCAGCATGAATAAATTTTGTCCAGCCATTAATATCTTGCGACCTTAATGTATTTAAGACAGCAGCACTGCCATCCGCATTAACAACAAATAACCAGTTAGAATCTTCAGTAATTGATCCATTTAACATGCAAAAATCTACAGGGCTTTTCAGCAAATGAGAAGAAAGAACCGATAAGTCATTAGAAGTATAGGCATCTTCATTAAAGTTATACAAATATTGACGCAATGTTTTGTTATTGGAGTCTAAAAACAAAGTAGCTCCATCGGTTGAAACAGGCTCTATGTCTGCTGAACCATACTGTGTCTGAGCTTTTATTGCTATGTTAGACGGTGTACTGCCTTCCAAAATAAATTCAGCTCCAGATGTAAATATTTGCAGCCCTCTGTCTGGGTTAAGATCAATAATACGAGTAGAGGATTTAGAGTCAATAGTTACAGCAAGACCTTCGTCGTCTTCACCTCTCTTAGAAAAGAAATCAAAGAAAGCACCAGGCCTGCTTGCAAACAAACTTTGCAGCCTAGATTTTGTTGAGCCTATCCATAATCGACCCTGATAAAAAACACCCGTTTTTGGGTATCCTCTTTGAGCAGACCATACATCTTCAGATCGAGAAGCTCCTTGCTGCGTAATGCTGCAAGCTATAGAAGCGTCAGCATCCCCGCTAGTAGAAAACCCTACAAATAACTTATATTCCCCTGCTGAGTCTTCAGCCATTGTAACTGTGTATTCTAATGTCCCAGTTCTTGCTACGCTTATACCTGAAAATCCAAAGGTCGGCATATCCTGTAAGTTTTTCTGCAAATTAGCCGCAGTAGAAAGTTGCTCTGCCGAAGTAGAGTCTCCAGCAAATACAATATCTTTACTTATTACACCGTTAACAGAAACCTGATAATTTTCACCAACATCAAAGTCAGTAAAGGTTAGCGTTTGAATTGCAGAAACAATAGTAGGACTAGACCTATCATCATAATCATACTGAGGAATATTAAATAATGGGGCATCATCAAGTTGCCAGTCATTTTCTGAAAGTCTAGTTAATCTTTTAACTGGATAATTTTCATGGAATAACAACATTACATTTTCTGTTGATGCAATTCTTACCTGTGGCCACTCTTGTAAAAAAGAAGAGGTAAAGCCATAAGGGGTTTTAATGTCAATAATTGTTTCAGTTTCTACAACTGAAGAGTCCCCGAAGTTATCAGTAGAGATGTGTTTAACTCTATAAATTCTAAGGTTTTCTTTAGTAAAAGAAAGAGCGTATTTATTTGTATCCGATACGTTAAACTCAGTTAATTTAGGATTAGCAACCCAACTTGTTATAGTGGCTGCGCCAGAAGTTATTGTAGTAAATCCTACGTTAAATTCACCTAATTCAAACCGATTAACATAAGGGCCAGCAGCTTTATATATGCGCCAATAACGAGCCTTTACACCACTATAAACTCTAAAATTTTTGCCTGCACTGCTATTACTGTAAAAGACTTCCTCATTAATAACGGCCAAGGTATCCCAGCTAACGCCTCCTTGCGAATATTGAATTGAAAGATCAGAGCCATAAACAAAGTTCAACGTTCCGAGAGGAACCCAGCGAGCATTTAAGATGTCTATAAAAACAACTTCTGGCCTCTCAGTCCCTAAATCATATTGGGCAATAACAGCTTCGCTTGTCTCGATAACATCTGTTTGCGTTGTAGTAAGAGGGTCGCCATCATTAATTACAGTCCTATCGCCACCGCTAGGCATTGTAGGGATTACTGTAGAGCGATCTCCGCCACTTACCGCTTTACCTAGAGACTCGTTTCCAGGTCTTCGCTTAAGCCCGCCTTGAGGGACTACAAGAACATTTTCAGCTTGTTGAGCGCCAGTGTAGTATTGGTCGAGATCGGTACGGCCATAAAGTAAAGGCGAAAGTTCTCCACTAGCAAAATTAGATTGCATGTATTGCGACTTAGGCATGTTAGACCCTTATAATAGAAATTTGTGCAGCGTAAGAGCTGGGAGCAAATGAAGTTGCAGCAGTAGCATCTAGCCAACCATTAACATCACTAACTGCCCAGTTTGCTTGAATGTAATCACCAGCATTTAATTCTAAAGCAGCAGATACTCCAAGAGTACCCACGACATTGTTATCTTTAAGTCCTGATCGAACCGACTTTGAATCACTTAACCCATTAATAGTTGGGAAAAAATAAAACGTCTTCGCGGATGCTGAAGAAGATTTAAGCTGTAAGTTGCCTGCAATCAAATAAGTACCGGCCTCAGTAAACTCAATCTTGGTGTTATCTGAAACATTACGCTTAATTGAACCATTCTCAACAGCCAAGTCCCAAGGAACTTGATAGGCAGTATCTGGGTCAGTAGCAGTCTGGGTAACGCTGGCAGTAAAGATTCCACTACCAATATTAGGAGCAGTCATCGTGTCTCTTACCATTGCAACTGTATCCTGAGAAACAGCAGTTACACGCAACATAAAGGTGTTAGCAATAGACCTTACAAGAATAAAGTCATTTACGTTCAAAGACCCAAACGCCTCACCAAAATAGTTATCAGGAAGAATGTCATCCCATGCGTCAGTCGTGTGGTAAGTCCACCAAGATGGAGCTGTAGTGCTACCACCATGTCGGCTAAAGTTATTAAAATCAAAAGACATTAGAACCTCACGTTAATAAATGGACGATCCTGGATAGCTACTTGCGGGTGTTGCGATGAATCAGTGAAGCGAGCCATACGACTAGCATTTAAATACTGGTTAGCCAGCAATTGCATAGAAGAGGCACTGTCACGAATAGAAGGAGCAAAGTCCATAGCTAAGGCATATTCAATCATTTTAGAAAAATATACGGGCCATTCGGCTTCTGGAACATTAGCGATGTAATCGCAATAAAGCGAACCACTATAGTTACAGTAAACTTTGTCGCCAAGAATTTGGTAGTTAATGCTAGGGCTTAACTTAATAAGCGTCAGCGCATCAGCAGGAAGTTGATAAATAGACGACCATTCAGTGCCAATAGGAACTTCAGTAGTCAAAGATAATTGAGTTTCTTTGCGAGCAAAACCCCAACGAAATTTGGATAATTCGTTTTGTACAATATTATCGTACAGAGCATTGGCTACAGTTGCTGCGCGAGAGTTACCTGATAAAGATACTATAGGCAGGTCGCCAATAAGAATAAGAGCATTAGAAACTAGCTGTATCTTGCTTGCCATAATAAACCTTTATTTGTAAAGAAAGGGGCCACCGTAGCAGCCCCATTCAGTTTTACTACTTAACTGTCACCAACTGCTGTTCCTGAAGCCATAGTAACAGTAGTGCTACCGTTATTAGCCTTACAGAATGAAACAGTAGTGTCTACAGCATTAGTGTCTACTACAAGCATAACGTCACCAACATTAATTTCGTCCTTAGCAGGAAGAAAGAAGTTAGCGCCTAGCACAGTACCGACAGCCTCAGTAGTAGCATATAGCCACAAAGAACCGCCACCTGATCCGCCTACGCGGGATAAACCTGATCGAGCAAAAGCCATGATAATATTCCTTATGCAGTTTTGTCGTATTGAACTTTAACGATACCAAGACCGTCACGAGATACAGCACCAGCCTTCAGCATACCGTTACACAACCAAGAAGTGCGATCAGCAATCCAATCAACGTCAGTCTTAATGTCGATACCGATTGCAAGACCAACAGAGTCTTGAGAGAAGAAGTATGAATCAACGATGTTAGCTGCTTCAGTCAAACCACCTTCAACACGATCTTCAACAACTACAAACTTAAAGCCACCAAAGGTATCAACGTCACCGTTGACCAGAGCTTTAACATTGTTGTAATCAATAGAAGTGATTTCTTCTTGGTTAAGCAGACCGCCCAAACCTTGAGCTTGAATAGCAGCATACAGGTTAGAGTTAGGAACGCCTTGAGCACGGAGAGCAACTTGAGCTTCAATTACTTTCTCAGTAGTTAGGTTAGTTCCACCCTCAACTACAGTGCCAGCGTAAGTAGTTTCTGCGTCCATTGCGTCAATAACCAACTGGTCACAACGACGACCAAGAGCGCTTGCGATAGTGCTTGCAAGTTCTTGTTTCTCGTCAAAGTTTACAGTGGCAGCATCAAACATATCTGTGTATTCTGGAGCATTCCAGTTTTGCAGAGTTGCAGTTGCGAAGGCGTGAGAAATGTCCATAGGAGTTACTAGATCAGAAGTAGACTTCTGGTTAGCCAGACCCTTACCCATGTTACGGAATTTGTAGGTGTCACCTACTACGTTGTTTCGTACAGTTACAGCGCCTTTCAAAAGGCCAGCGTTTTGGTATGCGTGCTTAACAAGACTGTCAAACTCCGTTACCGCTACGGATGATAATACTTTACTCATAGTGATTTCCTCGAAAAAGAGTAATAAATAATAAAATAGTTTTTCAAGGTTTTAGCTGAGTACCCGAGTAAACTTGGTCAGCATTCAACCTAAATTTACTGGGCCTTAATAGAAAGGGGTGTCCAGTGTGCCGATTATACACCTTTCACCCCATAAACTCAACCGCCAAAGGTACGGGTATGAGCCTTGTCGCCACCAAATTCCTGCATCATCTTCTGGATTTTGGCTTCATGGTTAGCATCAATGCTACGGAGGAGTTGTCCATTCTCGTTCTTCATAAACATCTGGGTTTCAATATCACCCCAGGTCATTCCAGTAGGGTGGTGACCACCATCAATCGGTAGCTTAGTAGGTGCAGTAGCACGAACCAAATACTCTACCAACTCAATAGACTTGGCATCAGTTACTAGATCACGAACCACATCGTAGTCAGCAGCATCTAAATTGTTCTTCAGATAGCCCTCAACATTCTTGATTCGCTCTCCAGCATTTTCACCTAAGCGTGCAAGTTCTTGCTCCTGGGTAACTTGCTCTACTGCTTCACCCTGCGCTGACAACAATTCCCACGCATCACCAAACGCATCTTGGCTCATGCCTGTCTTCTCAGCAAACTCAGTTAGCTCTTGTAATAAAGCATCATCAGACTCAATACCTTCTGGGCCTGAATAACCATCTTTAGGTGCGCCAGTAAAACCACCAAACTTCTTTTCTAGTTCAGTATAGGCTTTGGCTTGCTCTGCGACAGACTTATACTTGTCGCCTTTGTACCAGTCGGGCGTGTCACCTGTACCCTTGATACCATCAGATAAAAAGTATTCACCTTCATTTAACTCAGGCGTACTTGCATCTAACAGGGTTCCGCTTGTTGTTGTGTCTTCTGCGACCTGTTCTTCAATCATAATTATTCCTTACAGTATTTCAGCTTTTTGCAATTGGTTGATAATAAATTTAACAACTCCCGACTCACCGTTATGGTAAGCAGCCTCGTAATCAACATTGGAAGCCCCAAAGGGGGTGTCGTTATTGAAGATAAACCTCCGCGTCATGTCCTCAAGTACGCGCTTCCCGATGTCACCTGAGAAGCACTTATTGTACGCTTGAGCCAATTCAGCAGCGGCCTGTCTTTTCTCTGCATTGACCACCTTTGCATCTTCTGCATTAGTGGTCGCTTGATTAATTGTATCCCAACTCATAG
>Ga0208545_1000458_pt1 | contig 19078 bp, 35 predicted proteins | sample DEB08_DNA_12_FD_185498 | JGI IMG/M metagenome (GOLD analysis project Ga0208545, IMG submission 185498) | Aqueous microbial communities from the Delaware River and Bay under freshwater to marine salinity gradient to study organic matter... | ecosystem: Environmental > Aquatic > Marine > Coastal ... | reverse complement strand
TGCTAACATCTTGAACAAAGGCGCGGTGTTAGGAACTGACTATGACTTCGATGCTCCTGCTCAGAACAAGGTAAGGATTACCGCACTGGCAGGGAATAATCTTAAAGTCAGGGTTGTTTAATGAGTCTAGTAGACTACGCGAAGACAGACCGACATCGTGAAGCAATGCAAGTGTGGGAAGAATGTGGTCGCAATAGTGCAAGGGCTGCGGGGGTACTAGGTATCTCGCAGTCCACTATGCGCGACTATGTGTCTATCACTAAGAACACTGCTGCGGCGGCGGGATACTCTGAGAATTGGGATGCTCGAAGGCACGTACCGGAAGGTGAGTTTGTCATCGGTCGCTCTATCTATACGACAAATGACGATGGCGAGAAGGCGTGGCTAAAAACGCGCCGCACAATGACCGAGGCTGCGCGAGATAAAGCGCTGCAAGGTTTTGTTGATGGTCTGGTTAAAGGAGTTAAACCTTATAAGCCCAAAGCCAAGCCCAAGAGCAAGAAGTTTGATGCGGATACTCTGCCTACCATCGTAATCGGCGATAGTCACTTCGGGATGCGGGCAGATGCTAGAGAAACAAAAGCTCGTGATTACGATACCAAGATAGCCTCCAATGATATGTTAGCGGCTATAGAGTATTTGGTAGATGCTGCTCCTGCATCCGAGCAGGCGCTACTGGTTAACGTAGGAGACTTTATTCACGCCAATGGTAGTAGTGGAACTACCTTTGGAGGAACGAAGCTAGACGTAGATACCAGAATAGAAGTAGTGCTTGAGATAGCAGCGCAGACTTTTTTGTACGCAATAGATAAGTTGCTTACGAAACATAAGAGTTGCGTTGTGGTAATGGCTAGAGGTAACCACGACTCAGATACTGCCATTGCCCTCGCGTTGATCTTGAAGTTTTATTACTCCAAAGAACCAAGGGTGACTATCTTAGACCCTCACGGATTCTTTCACACCGTGCAATTTGGCAAGAACCTATTGGCGGTACATCATGGAGATAAGGTCAAGGCTGTAAAGCTAGGCGCTATCCTTCCTAAGATGCTACCAGAGCAATGGTCAGCCACTGTGTACAGGAAGTGGCTAGTAGGACACATACATCACCAGAACGCCATAGAAACAGATAACGGCGTTTTCGTGGAAGCCTTTGGCACATTAGCCCCACCTGATTCTTGGCATGCAGGAGCAGGATACGGCGCTTCTAGCGTAATGAACCAAGTAGTATTCCATCGTGACGGAGGAGAGGTTCTTCGTCATGTTTATCAAATCAGAGACTCGCGTAAAGTCCCTGACCTGACGCTATAGGTAGTAGTATGGAAGACCGATTAAGCCGAGTAGAAAAGAAGATTGACACACTCCAAGAAGCTATCGTGTCATTGGCGCGTGTTGAAGAAAGACTTGTCACTGTGTTTAATCGGCAGTCCCATATAGAGACTAAGGTAGACGCGATGGATGAGAAGGTGGATAGATTATCCGAAAGCGTCATTAAGGGTAAATCAGCCGAGCGAATAGTCTGGCTAGTCTTAGCAGCGGCAATCGGCGCAGCCGTCAGGTATATAGGATGACCACAATTGAGTTTCCAGATGTACGGAATGACCGTTTAACTGAGGAAGCCCTTGATAAGCTCGGTGAGTGGGTTGATCACTACATTGAGCTAGGCGTCAATCAAATCACTATTATCGGGCTGCTGGATATTTACAAAACCTCTCTCTCATTTAATTTACTGGAAGACGAAGAAGATGATTAAGAAAGCAAAGGCGGCCATTACGCTACTACAGAAAGGAAAGGCAGTATCAGACCCAGCCAAGTGGAAAGCTCGTCAGATCACCGCTACGGCCCTCACAGGGGCATTCTGGGCAGCTATTCAGGCAGCAGAGGCGTTTGGTTATGCGTTACCAGTGGATGAAGCTACCGTTGATTCTGTTGCTATTGGGTTTCTTGCTCTCGTCAACTGGGTGCTCACACTATCAACATCTGAAAAAGTCGGGATGTAATTTGGGGGTAAAGCCTGTTATAGTCAACCCGCACTGGGTACACGCTGTGCCTAATTTGTATGGCGTAGAAGCCATTTTGCTGACTATGGAGTGTAAGATATGAACATATTTACCTATTTAAGCTGGGTCAAAAAGCTCTGGACGACCGTTGTAGAGATCGTAAAGCTAATCGAAGAAACAATCCCTGATGACGGGGCCGGCAAGGCTAAACTTGCTGCGTTTGATTTGATGTTAAAGGCCGCGCTAGAAAAGGCAGACGACATTGATGAGAGCTTTGATAGGCTTCAGCCAGTAGCGCACGATATTGTGGGCGCAGTCGTTACTCTCTTCAACGCTACAGGTTTGTTTAAGCGAGCAGAGTAATGGATAGGCTACAACGCCTGCTAATCAGGCACGAGTCTCTCAGGAATAAGCCCTACGAGGACACAACTGGGAATCTCACTATCGGGGTTGGAAGAAATCTTGAGTCGCTGGGTTTGTCTCGTGACGAGTGTTTATATCTGCTTGATAACGATATAGCTCGCTGCGACCGAGAGCTCAGACACAACTTCAAATGGTATCTGGAGCTCTGTAGGGTCCGGCAGGACGCTATGATAAACCTTTGCTTTAATCTGGGCATCACTCGCCTACTTACCTTTAAAAAGGCTCTCGCCGCGATGGCTGAAGGTGATTTCAATAAAAGTGCAGACGAGTTTCTTGATTCGAAATGGGCTAGTCAGGTCGGGCCCACGCGCAGCAGTGATATAGACTGCATGGTGCGGACCGGAAGATACCCGTAAAAAAAGACCCCTAACCAGCGGGAGAGCCAGTTAGGGGTCTGCGGTGGTAGCTGACGGAGATAACCACTCGACAGAGTATATCCGATTTTTCTTTTGTTGATGTCATCCATTTTGCTTGACAACAGATACGCATCTCTTTACCATCGTCTACGTTATTAACTGACGGAGTAAAGAAAATGACACAACGTACTATCTTCAAGGCGCTCAGCGCTGTCCAGTCTGATCTATCCAAGGTCGGAATCGCTAAAAATCAAAAGAACAGCCACCAAAACTACAAGTTCCGTGGTATCGACGACGTGCTTAACACGCTGGCGCCGATCATTGCTGAGCATGGCGTTCTGATTATCCCTAACGTCCTAAGCAAAGACATCAAAACAACGGCCACCAAGAATGGCGGTGTAGCGTCTCACGTTATCTTAGAGGTCGGCTTTGTACTGTATGACAGCGAGGGAGATTCGATCTGCCACACTGCCTACGGCGAAGCTCTGGATACTAGCGACAAGGCAGTAAATAAGGCCATGACGGCCGCTTATAAATACTTTTTGTTCCAAGCCTTCTGCATTCCTATTGATGGCGTTGAAGACGCTGACAGCGAGCAGATTCAGCAGGTGGCCTCACAGCCAGCATTGGTAACAGCCGAAACCCTTGCTCAGATTATCTCTCTGTGCGAAGAGCTCGGCGAAAACGTTCAGCGTTACACTGCATGGGCTAAAGTTTCTGAAACAAAGCTAATCCCTCAGGATAAAGCGGTGCGCATTGTCGCTCATCTTATCTCAAAGAAAGAGGCAAAAAATGAAGGGCAGCCATAATGCTTGTGAGGTATGTAAACAGCAGGGGTCGCGCAGTCAAAGCGTCTGCTCGCCCTGCTTAGACTTTTTTAACTACGCAATAGCGTTATGGATAAAGGGAGCTCCAGATGCCACGAATAATTGATTGTATTCAAGGTAGCAACGATTGGCTTGCACAGCGCTGCGGAGTCATTACAGCTAGTAACTTCAGCAAGGTATTCACAGGCGCCGGCAAAGCGTCTACGCAAGCTGACGCGCTTATCAATACTCTTGTAGCGGAACGCATTACTGGCAAGGCTACAGAGACGTTTAAGTCGGACGCCATGCAGCGAGGCAACGATCTGGAGCCGGAAGCTAGGGATATGTTCGAGCTAGAAACCGGCTTGTCAGCGGAGCTCGTCGGTTTGATCAAGATGGATGATTACGAGATAGGTTGCTCGCCCGATGCTGTCATAGGAGACGACTCCGGCCTAGAAATCAAGTGTCCTTCTGCGTCAACCATGATAGCATACAAAAGATCAGGCAAGCTCCCATCGGCATACGTCCAGCAGGTCCACGGTTGTATGCTCGTCACTGGGCGATCTAACTGGTGGTTCTACGCTTACCATCCTGATATGAAGCCTTTTATCTTGAACGTCAAGCGGGACGATAAACTGCTGGCCGCAGCGGAAGAGCTGCTAAAAGAAACTGCAATTAAAATTAATGAACTGACGGAGACGTTAAAATGAGTAATTACACCACTATATTTGAATACGCATTATGGAAGGACAACGAACGAAAGAACGATCGAGCTCCTCAAACCAATGGCAGCGCTAGCTTTACCTGCCCTAAGTGCCAGTTCCATATTCCTAAGATTAGGACCAGCGCTTACACGAACAAGCCTGACCCAGCAGCCCCTAAGCGCCCGCTAATTAAAGGCGACGCAAGCATAAGTTCTGACGCTCTAGCAGAGCTCTTAAACGGACCAAGCACGGTTCCTATCCCAGCGGTAGAGTCACCTATTGATGACTTTGACGACGACTTACCATTTTAAGGAGTGATCATGGATTTTGGCAAAGCATTACGCAAAGCCCAAGTGATCACAGGAGTTCGGTCAGCCCAGCTGGCCGAGCAACTTGGGGTCAGCAGGCAGCAAATTCACAAGTGGCGCTACAAGCCTGATGCTAGGTTGTCTTTAGTAGTCAAGATGAGCAAGGAGGTTGGAATGCACCCTATAAGCTTTCTGGAGTTAGCTAATGACGGCGATCAGTAAGTTTACTTATGCGTTACAAGCGATTGAAGATGCTTCATGGCGCGCCTCTACATATCAGGAGCCCTACGCAGTTATAGAGCTCGAGGGCGATTTTGGTGTTTGCTCGTTTGACGACTTAGAGCCTTACGATAATATCTTGGAAATATGCACTCCGACCAAAAGCAAACTAACGGTGAAAAATGAACAATTTCAAACGCCCGAGGCAGTACGCCGCAGAGATTATGATGATTAAGGAAAGGGAGGAGCGCCGCGAGGCGCTTAATAAAGTACCCGAGGACATTCGGGACTGGGTAAAAAAATTGGTGGTAAACGCTTATGAAATTCGAGCAGCTAGAAGAAACAGCGCGTAAGTACGCGGAGGCTGAAGCAAGCCGGCAGTACCTGATGGAGTTTAGAAAATCTAAGAAAGCTTTGCTTATGGGCGAGGCTGAGCGCGATAACCCTAAAATGCCTATTGCCGCTCAAGAGCGATACGCTTACTCTCACCATGAGTACCTAGAGTTACTTGATGGGCTCAAGGTTGCAATAGAACAGGCCGTCGGGCTCAAGCACCAGCTTGCAGTCTGGCAGATGAAGTTTGAGACATGGCGCACTCAGGAATCAACCAAGCGCGCGGAGATGAATATAAGATGATAAATGAGAAAGGTGATTATATTCCGCCCGACGATGTTGAAAGGCTATCTAAGGGATTCTCTGTAATGAGTGAGAAGTTTTCATTGGCTTTGCTAAAGTCGCGCTCAAAAAAAATGGACCACGAAACCTTTGACCGGTGCATTAGGACCATGGCGGCCCTAAAGGGCAAAAGCTATTTCCGATGAAGACAAGACGCTGCAAACTATGCCGCACCAAGATGCCTGAAGATCAGGTAATCATGGGCGGCATTTATTCGTTCTGCTCTTGGGATCATCTGCACGAGTACACCACGACAGATCAGGCGAAAAAGACTGCCAAATTGTCGTATGCTCGTGAGGCGAAAGCTGTTAAGGAATCCCTGAAGACTGCCTCAGATTACGTCAAAGAGGCTCAGACTGCTTTTAACGCATATATCAGAATGAGAGACCGCAACAAGCCTTGTATTAGCTGCGGGGCCGCTCAAGGCGATACGGTGCAAGGCGGCAAGTTCGACGCTGGGCATTACCGCTCTCGAGGCTCAGCAGGGCACCTTAGATATCATGTGTTGAATTGCCATAGCCAGTGCGTCAAATGCAACCGGTATCTCTCAGGCAACGTCGTAGAGTACCGCAAGGGTCTGGTCAATAGGGTCGGATCCGACAGAGTTTGCCAGCTGGAAAATGATAATTCACAGCTGAAATTTACCATTGAGTACCTAAAACGGGTAAAAAAGATATTTAATTACCGGAAACGGTTATACGAAAGGAAGTTCAGATGAGCGAAAAACATATAATTTCGATGAGTTCTAAAGAGCTGGACACTTTCATGGATGATGAGTTTAAACAGCTCCCAGAGAGCTCTCAGAGGGCCGTAGCGACCTTAATGCTTATGTGCTCAGACTACGTGGACTTTATTGTGAAAATAGATTTATGGGACGATTTTGAGGACTATATACAGCTTGACGAAGTGGAGATGCACTAATGATAAACCCTAGGCGCCAAGTCGGCGGGACTCACTACGAAAAACTTAAGATTCAGCCTATTCAATATATCCTTGAGAATAAGCTCGGCTATTGCGAGGGGAATATTATCAAGTACATTACTCGATGGAAGGACAAGAACGGCATTGAGGATTTGCGCAAAATAATCCAGTACGCTGAGTTTCTTATTGATCAAGAGATCTCAGATCGCAACGTGTAAAATTTCAGTCAAAAAAAAGCCCGAGCGTTTCACAACGTGTCGGGACTTAAAAAAAAGAATCAGAAATAAAAAGCATATAGATTAAATCACGTTTTCGCTTGCAGAATTATTTCTGTAAGAGTAATCTGTGAAAGTTAGATGTCGGTGGGTTGTTAAGGCCCTGAATTCCGGCTAGATCAATACGGAGAAGCAAGTGTAGCCAGAAACCCGACAAGGGCTATTCTACACTATATGTTGTGTTCTTCAACATATTTTCTCTATAGATTTAGTCTCCGACTCGACTGCGAAGGATATGTCACCCTCACGGGGTCTCTCACCGAGCGCAGTTTTAAGGCCCAAAAGAGTAGCGCGGGGCCACCGCAACTTGCTAAAAGTCTGAATGCGGCGCGGGGGGATGGACCAGCATCCCTTGCAGACTTGCTTGTATGATCTGACTCAATCATACGGCCTCGCTGTCCATACGACGGCTCCGAAGGCAATGCAATGTCCCGAAATCTACTTCACTGTGGGTTGGGGCTTGCTTGCTCGCAGAACCGCCAACTCACCAAAGGCAATACAATGACAAACATTGAGAACATAGATGATCTTAGAGAGAAGCCGTGTAGATGCGGAGAGGTAATGGGTGAGGTGATAGGGTTCAAAGAGAGAGTTACTGATGGCCAGATGGTTATGCACAGAGTTTGCTGGTACTGCCCTGAATGCCACGCGACAGAGAAGGCAATAGGCAGAGAAACTTTTATTACCCAGAATGGTTGACACCGCCTAAAAAGATTTTGTACTATCTCCAAATCGTCTGCACAACGCAGTCGCTCTTGACGGAGATAATCTAATGGAAGCAATACCTAAAGGCCGAGAAGAAATCACAGGCCAAATCATATTTACCAAATGGTACGAAAGCGATTATGGTGAAGTGCTCAAATGCACTATCCATGATGATCGAGGCTTTAAGCTTTTCGGATCAGTTCCCACCATCGTTGTTGATTTTGCTCAGTCAGAAAATATTGAGCTTAAAGGCCGTCGCATAAAATTGACCGGCACTGTTAAGCCTAGCGATGACGACCCTCAGTTTGGATTCTACAATCGCCCAGCCAAAGCTCAATTAATCTAACTTCTCGGGAGACGAAGCCATGCAAAAAGAATTCTATCTATTAACGCTCGCAATCATTGTTATTGCTGGGCTCAACTATGCCGGCAAGCTTGAACAGCAAGACGCCGAAATCGCATCTGCTGAATACGCCTCTATGGTGTGCTTGGGCAGAGAAACAAGTCAGCAATTCGGCTGGCCAAATTTTCGTAATCTTGAAATAAATTGCGAGGAGATAAATTAATTTAACTTTTGTCACCCAAAAGGGTTGACACCCCCAGTGGTTTCTGTAGAATGGGAACCATTGGAGGGGCGCGGTGCTCCTCCCAAACGGGAGAAAGAAAATGACTAATGAACAAATTATAGAAATTCATTTAAACAACAGCGATTTAAATATTAAAAATCTCGCTGCAATTCACAACTCAGATGTTTCTACTGTCGCAGGAATCCTAGCGCATTATTACTGCAACAAGCCTTGGGCTGAGTCTCTTAATTTAAACTTTGAATCCTAAATCAACCGCCCCTTCGGGGGCAATCTTTCGGGAGAAAAGATCATGGAAATCAACAACTACACCCTCGAGCTCGAAGCTGACAACATCGTTAATCAAGCGCTTGTATCGCACAATGAGTTCGGCGAAGACGCCGTACAAGTAATCCACGAAGTCTGCTTCGCCCACCAATGGGCTACCTATTACGCCAAGGCGTTCCAACTGTGCTTGAATTGCGACACCGATGAAGGCGAAGATTACCTTGAGGAGACAGGCGATACTCACTTCACCAGCATCTCGGACCATGCGACCAAGGTAGCCTACGCCACACTGCTGCAAACCTCTATGAAAAAATATTTCCATTATTTCAATTAAACTTTCGCCCCTTCGGGGGTACTCTTGACGGAGAACACCATGGATCCAGTAATCGCAGACCTTAACCGCTACCTCGACGAGTGCGAAGCTTCTATTGACGAACAGGAAGCAGCCGAGCTTGAGCTCTACCGCGATCGCCTAGACTGGGCAACTCGCGTACTGTCAAACGAAACATTGACCATAGCCGAGAAGGCGCGCCGAATTGTTGCCGGCATTGAAGAAGAAGTAGAAGAGGCCCTCAATGGAGCTTAGACCTCACCAGCAGAAGGGAATCGAGATGGTTCGCGATTCTCTTCGTACAGGCCACATGAGGCCACTTTTGGCGGCGCCTTGCTCTTACGGAAAAACGTACGTAGCCCTAACAATGATGCTTGCCTACGCTGAGACAGGTCGTCGGTCAGTGTTTTTCGCAGATAGAGTGAAGCTCGTGCAGCAAACGGCCGACACGCTGGACCGCATGGGCATTGATTACTCTGTCATGCAGGCAGACGATCCAAGGTGGGACCCGCGCAAGCTTATTCAAATTGCGTCAATTCAAACCGCAGTGAATCGCCCTAACTTTGATTTTCACTTTGCCGTAGTGGACGAGGCCCATACTGTCTACAAGGGGTTCAAGGAAAAATACCTAAATCGCTATGACGCTATCCCGTTTGTTGCGCTCTCAGCCACGCCATTCAGCAAGGGCTTGGGGCAGGTATGGGATGATCTATTAATCCCTATCACTAGCGAGGAGCTCACTGAGCTGGGTTACTTGGCGCCGATTGATTACTACGTCGGCAGCTCGGTAGACACTTCTGGGATTCGCACAAAGCGCTTGCCTACGGGTGGCACTGAGTTTAATCCTGATGACCTAGGTGCTGCGATGATAGAGGATGACCAGCTTAGCGGTGACATTGTGGAGAATTACCTTAAGCATTCACCTGACGGCTCAAAGCGCGCGATTGCATTCTGCCCTACCATTGACCATAGCAAAACACTGGTAGACAAGTTCAACGCGCACTCAAGCGGAATCAAGGCTCGTCACATTGATGGTTATACCGAAGAAGATCTGAGGCGGGCATTGTACGCAGATCATAAGGCAGGGCTCTTTTCGGTGCTCTCATGCAGTCGCTTGCTTGGAACCGGATACGATGCGCCCTACGTAGAAATGTTGATTGATTGCTACCCGTGCAAATCAAAAATTGATTTCGTGCAGCGCTGCGGAAGGGTGGCTAGGATATCTCCAGAAACTGGCAAAACACGCGCGATCTACCTTGATCACGCCGGCAACATTACACGCCACGGCCAGCTCCCCGATACAATTGTGCCCTATCAATTAGACGACGGGACCAAGCGTTACAACGAGGACCGGTTGATAGAGCAAGAAGAGCGCCAGCCAGTGCTCAGGCCGTGCCCAGTCTGCACAACTCAAATGAGCGGTAGACGGTGCAAGGCTTGCGGTTATGAGCTACCTGTAGACTCTGAGATCTACACTGACAACGAGATCCTTAAGAAGATCGAGCGCGAGAATATGCCCAAGCCTGAGCAGTTTTCAATAGACGACAAGTCTCGTTGGCTGTCAGAGCTCTACCACTACGCAAATCTCAAAGGCTTTAAGCAAGGCTGGGCTCACTACAAGTACCAAGAGAAGTTCGGAGTAGCGCCGGTTAGAGTTAATCTCACCAAGGTTGGCGGAATCTCTCTCGAAGTTAAGAACTGGATAACATCAAGGAACATTGCTAATGCACATCGACGAGCTCGCTAACCTTTGCGACAAGCCTCGCAAGAACTCCAAGGGCTGGACCGTATGCTGTCCGGTTCACGGTGAGACCAATCCCAGCATGGGAATCACTACTGGCCGCAAGGGTGACATCATTGCAAACTGCTTTGCCTGCGGCGCTAACGGGATGGACCTCGCTGACGCACTGGGAATAAACAAATCAGAGCTCTTCGCGCAACCTTTGCAAAAGGGGCAGGACAGGCACTGGCAACTGAACTCTACAACGGACTCAGATGACGGCTTTATCGTAATCCACGAGAGCGCCCTAAAGCGCGGCGAGAAGCCACGCTATGATGACATGGTAGAGTATAAGCAAGCAAAGGCTAGACGAGCTCAGAGATTCGCTCTGGGCCTACAACAGACAATAATCCCATGGGAGAAACTTTAATGGTTAATACAGAACATGACAGAGAGAAGGACAAGCTTCTGGTAAAGCTTGCTCAGGACAAGGCGGCTTACTTCGCCGCTGGCGGCAAGGTTACTAACTACCCTGCCCAGACCTTCGCCTCTAACCTGCATAGCGACTACAGCTCCAGAAACAAGAAGGTAAACCTGCGCTTCGGCGACGTGAAGAAAAAATATGAGTAGGCCACTGTACGAGAACGAAGCTACCAAGGCCCGAGAGATAGCTCTGGGCGAAATAGCCGAAAAGCGCTGGCAATGCGTATTGCAAAAGGTCTCAATCAAGTATCACGTAGACTGCTTGGCGATGAGAGACGATAACCCGATGGCGTGGGTAGAATTGCGCTGTCGGGACAATAATATGCTAAAATACCCTACGTTAATGATTTCTCTGGCTAAAGTGCAGGGATCGAAGCGGCTACAAGATGACACTGGCCTACCGGTGTTCCTCGTCGTTGAGTGGACAGACAAGATAGCGTTCACCAACTTAGCTCAATGCGATTTCACTTTGGGCTTCGGCGGCAGGAATCAAATGAGGGACTGGCAAGATCAAGAGCCGGTCTGCCATATATCATTGGACCAGTTTCAGGAGTTCAAGCAGTGAGTGACGACAAGACATTACACGGCGGCACCCGCGTTTTCACTAACGAAGAGATCAAGGAATGCTTTGACCTTGCGCCTTCACTTACCAAGCAGCAGCTAGCTGATTATTTTGGCTGTTGTTTCAATACGTTAAAGCGCGCAATGGAAAGACAGCCAGAATTTGGTGAAGCTTACAGGAAGGGCAAGGCTTTAGCGATTGCTCAGATGGCAGGCTCTCTTCAAATGAAGGGCATAGAGGGTGACGTGAACGCCGCTAAGTTCTGGCTCTCGCACCAAGCCGGCTGGACTGAGACCAAGCGAACAGAGGTCTCGGGCAGGGATGGCGATCCTATTGATATTGATATGCGCTGGACGATTGAGGTGGTGGAATGAGTGACCCTAAGTATTATGTTGGAGAGACAGGAACATTGCATCATGAGGATGGGTACGAGCTTCCTCAAGATGAGCCTATCATGATCTTTCGAGGGAAGGATATTGGTTCATTAGATGCTATCTGTGAGTATGTTGAAATGCTTATGGATCAGCCTCAAAACAAAACTATTGTTAGTCATTTGCAGTCATCTACTGAAAGGCTGCGGACTTTTTATCAATATCAGATAGATAATCCAGAGCTTCAAAGCGTGGGTTGTAGCCAGAAAGCGCATGAAGGCGTGAGTAGGTTTCTTATTAGAGCTAAAGACCTGTTGGCGGAGTTAGATCAATCATGAGTACAGGCCCGTGGGAAGGTGGCAAAGGCTCAAGGCCCCGCAAGTACAAGGTTCAGAAGTATTTAGACAACTACGACAGGATATTCGGCAATGCCTCTAAACAAGGGTTACAGCAAGAAGGCGATAAGCCAGAACATACGGACCGAGCGAGCAGCGGGCAAGCCACAGGATCAGGCAGTGGCGATAGCGATGAGCACAGCTGAGCGCGCCAAGAAGCAACGCAAAAAGAAGGCAACCTACGAATAATGCCTAAGATGCAGATTCCCAAGAAGCTCCAGCCTTTCCTTAAGCCTAAGCGCATAAAGGTCGCTCTGGGCGGTAGAGGAAGTGGGAAAAGCATGAGCATCGCTGACTTGTGCCTGATGGACGCAATGACCAAGGGAATCAAGACGCTTTGCTTTCGTGAGTTCCAGAACAGCATAGACGACTCGGTGCTTAGCATCCTGCGCGCTGAGATAGATCGCCTGAACCTTAGTGGATTTGATGTCCAAAAGTCTCAGATCCTGTACGACGACGAGCCCGCGTTCCGCTTCAAGGGTATGGCTCGGGACCCAGAGGCAATTAAATCAGCGCACGGGTTCCAACGGTTCTGGGTGGAGGAAGCTCAGACAATCTCTTTCGATTCACTCAAGGCCCTAACGCCTACACTCCGCGAGGAGGGCTCGGAGCTCTGGTTCTCGGCTAACCCTCGGTCATCGCTGGACGCATTCAGCCAGCGCTTCATCAAGCCGTTTGAGAAGGAGCTACTGCGCGACGGGTTCTATGAGGACGAAGACCATCTGATCATCATGATCAACATTGAGGACAACGCTCTAGCGCCTGAGGTTCTTAAGCGTGAGATGGAGGGCGACAGAGACAGGATGAGCCCTGCCCTCTTTGATCATGTATGGCGAGGTCATTTCCTAGATGACGTTGAAGACAGCATCATCCCAGCAGAGTGGTTCGATGCAGCGATTGATGCTCACGTTAAGTTAGGCTTTGAGGGCACCGGCGCAATTATCGCCTCACACGACCCCTCAGATGAGGGCGGTGATTCCAAAGGGTTCGCCCTCCGGAAAGGCTCAGTGGTCCTAGACATCTGCGAGAAGGTCACAGGCGACGTTGCAGAGGGTATGGACTGGGCGCTGCGCAAGGCCCGCGAGTGTCAGGCCGATTGGTTTGTCTGGGACTGTGACGGCATGGGCATAGCACTCAAGCGTCAGGTAGATGCCGAGCTCGAGTCTACTGCAATGCAGAAGCACCAGTTCAGGGGCTCAGAGTCACCTGATGACGCAATGATCCCCTACAGCGGCTCAGACTCTAAGACCAACCGCGACACGTTCCTGAATAAGCGCGCGCAGTACTGGTGGAAGCTCAGGGACCGCTTCGAGGCTACCTATCGCGCAGTCACAAAGGGTGAGTATATAGACCCCGAGAATCTCATCTCTCTGTCGTCTGAAATCCCCGTATTACAGCAGCTCAGGTCTGAGGTGTGTCGTATACCACAAAAAAGGTCAAACAATGGTAAAATCGCCATAATGACCAAGATAGACATGGCGAAGAAATATCAACTGCCCTCACCTAACATGGGCGACGCACTAATGATGGCGATGTTTTCGCCGAAGCAGATCGCCAAGCAAGCGGTCAAAATCAATTTTCAGGGCTGGGGCTAGACTATGGCTGAGTACGAGAACGGAACGGAAGAGAAGGAAGAGGATCAGGAGTCGGGCCAGTACACCGAGGACGATCTCTCGTACAAGGCTGATTACGATGAGCATCAAGACGTAATCAATCTACTGTCTTCGTGCCAAGAGGCGGACCACGACAACCGCGAGAACGCTCGTGAGTCCCACTTATTCATAGACAAAAGGGATGGTCAGTGGGAGCCCATGTTCTGGAATTCGAACGCTAATCGTCCGCGCTACCAGTTCGACTCAGTGAACCCAATCATTGATCAGATCTCTAGCGGCATCGAGGATGCTGACTACGATATCAGGGTGAGCCCAGCCGGCGGCAATGCGACGAAGGACGTTGCAGCGACCTATGACGGCATTATCCGCAACATTGAGAACCTATCTAGCGCTAAGCAGATCTACTCTCAGGCAGCTCGTGGCATGGTCACCGGTGGCTTTGATGCGTGGCGTGTATGCCATAAGTATGCAGACGACAACTCATTCGATCAGGACATCATGATCGAGAAGATTGCTAACCCGCTTGATCGGGTATGGTTTGATCCGGCAGCAGAGAAGCAAGACAAGTCAGACTCGCGCTATGCGTTCGTGCTGCATCCGGTAGCAGTAGATGAATACGAAAGCCGCTGGCCTGAAGGCTCCGGTGAGTCAGTCTCTGATGACCGTGACGGCGATGCTTACTTTGACAAGGCCGAGGTCATTGTTGTTGGTGAGTTCCTGTACGTAGAGTCTGAGGACCGCGAGCTCGTGCTTATGAGCAATGGCCAGACTCACGAGGTCAGTGACGACTTTGGTAAGATCAAGGACGACCTTGAGGCTATCGGAGTGACCGAGGTTAAGCGCCGCAAGCGCAAGATGCACAAGGTCTGCTCTAGGTTCTTTGATGGCAAGGACTGGCTAGAAGATGACCGCGACACAGTATTCAACCGAATCCCTGTTGTGCCTGTATATGGCAACTTTAAGATCTTCGAGAATAAGACGATCTACTGGGGCGTGGTTGAGAAGCTGCTAGATCCGCAACGCGTCCTTAACTACGCGATGAGCCGTGAAATCGAAGAGGGAGCTCTGGCGCCACGGGCCAAGTACTGGATGACCCCCGCCCAAGGATTAGGGCACGAGGACCAGCTACGCACTCTAAACACAAACAATGATCCGGTGCAGTTCTTCAACGCTGACCCTGAGTTTCCATCGGTCCCACAGCAAAACGGTGGAGCCCAGATCAACGCAGGTCTGCGCACTGTTGCTCAGGCAATGCAGGGCATGATCAACGCAACGGCTGGTATGTTTGCAGCCAACATGGGCGACAATCCTAACGCTCAGTCAGGCGTTGCTATACGCCAGCTACAAGACAAGGGCGACAACGGTACTCTCAAGTACAGCCGATCAATGGAAATCGCCATACAGGCTACAGGCCAGCTCATCAAGGACGCCATCCCCAAGGTCTACGATACCGAGCGGACTATTCGTGTTCTCAAGGAAGACGAGTCCTATGACATGGCGGACATTAACCAGAAGGTGGTTGATAACGCTACCGGCGAGATCGTGGTGATAAACGACCTGAGCGTTGGTGTATACGACGTAGTATGCAAGGCCGGCCCAAGCTACAAGAATCGCCAGCAAGAGACAGTAGAGGCCATCACCAATCTAGCGCAGATAGACCCGTCGCTGATGCAGATCGCCGGCGACCTACTACTGCAAAGCGTGGCTACCCCAGCGGCAGGCCAGATCGCAGAACGCAAGCGGGCCCAAATGATTCAGCAGGGCTTGATCCCTATGAAGCAGCTAACCGAGGAAGAGATGGCCGAAATGCAGCAGCAGCAGATGCAGGCGCAAGGCCAACAGCAGCAGCCTGATGCGGCCATGGTTCTCGCTCAGGCGGAGGGCATGAAGGCTCAGGCAGAAATGCTCAAGGCCCAAGTGGACCAAGCCAAGCTACAAAATGACCAGATGAAGCTACAGATCGAAGCTCAGAAGCTACAGCTAGAGCAAGCCAAGATCGAAACGCAGGCTATGGACTCTCAGTCTAGCGCTCAGATCGACGGGTTCAACGCAGAGACCAAGCGCATTGATTCTCAGATCAAAGCTCAGCAGGCCGGTGCGACTATTGACCGAACGCAGATTCAGGCATTCGGTGACGAGCTCGACAATCAAGCCAAGATGAACGACATGATGGATGAGCAGCGCCGTAAGGCCCAACTCGGCATGATGAGCCCTGAAGACCTTATGAGGATTGCTAACGGTGGCTAAGACCAATCAGGAGCTCGCTCAGGAGCAGTTAGACTCCATGGGCATACAGTGGAAAGGCGCAGAGATGAAGCCCTTCTCGCCGTCTATTAACCCGTTCAACCCTAACTTCAGGGCCACGATAGGCAGCAAGCTACGTGAGCTGATTGACGATAGCGGCATAGGCGGCGGCTACAGGCAAGGGCTTATCAACGCTGGGGAAGGCATTGAGACAGCCATAGACTTCACGCCGATTATTGGTGACGCCGTAGGGGTTGGTGATACTGCGCAATCTATTCGCCAAGGCGACCTACTAGGAACGGCAATCAATGGCGGCTCGGTCATGCTTGGCGCTATCCCTATAGCCGGCGATGTCTTGGCTAAGGGGCTAAAGAACCTAACCAAAGAAGAAATCAATGAAGGCGCGATGAAATCTCTTCGTGAAGCATTGAACGTGCCGATTGAAGAGTTTCAGCCATTAGTAGGAGCGCCCAAGTATAGCGGGCCTCTTGATCCCGCTGGCGTAGATGCTCCGGCCTCTCGATTTGCAATGGTGACCGCAGAGAACCCGCCAAACATGGGCCTCACTGATTCGGAAAATATCCTTAGAAGCGAGCAATTAGGCGAAGAGCTAATAAGAGAATACGGCCCAGACAACGTATCTCTGGTGAAGGGTGATTACGGCGGTCTTGAGCGAACTTATATGGTCGAAGGCATGGACCCAATTGCTGCGGCCAACATCGGCAACCGCTATGGTCAGGACTCAGTATTTACGGACAGAGGCATACTATATACTTCTGGATCTGGCAGAGCTGGCGCAAGGGAGCAGATAAGCCCTTTGACGGGCGAGTACGGGCAGCAGATCTACAAACCTAACATAGACTCTGAGCTGGACAGTTTCTACACTGAGATACAGCCAAAGCGCGGCGATCCCATCCGCTTTGGTTTCCCTATCGACTTCAACACCAAGCTCGAATATCCCAGCGGCGAACTTGCACCTGCAAGCGCTAGAGGCGTTCACTTCAGCCGGCAAGAAGGATTGACTGAGACAAACCCAGAATACTACGGCACAGGCTCGGCTGGGGCAGAGGAGGCTTTTGTAGGCCGTGGGCGTAGAGCGTATGGGGAAGGACCGCTAAGAACGTATTTCTACACGCCCTCAGGTTCTGAGCTTGACGTAAGGCCAGAGCAAGTAGTGACTGGCGCTAATCGTTACAAGAGCACCCTGAATAACTTGTACGACATTAAGAGCGACCCTGAGCGGTTAGTTCCTTTCTCCAAGGGCCGTACTGATTTAGAGCGGATGGTGCAGTCACGAGGCTACTCAGGGATACTAACCGACTCGCTATCCAACCCAGAAATGGGCAGGTCCGGATCTGCTGCGGTATTTAGCAATCAACCGGTATCAAGTCTACGGGAGCCCTAGTCGGCTCCTGTTAGAATCCTGATCTTTCCTTCGAGCTCTTCTTCGAGCTCTTTGGATCGCTCAAATTCACCGTAGGCGTGACAACTCAATATCTCTCCCACCATCGCCATCAAATCATCTGAGATCTGATCGGGATCGTCTGTCTCAAATACTTCGAATAAATCACTCATAAATCACCGTTGGTCAAATTGACTAGATTTTGTTGATTTTAACCTCTTTATGCTATAATCACCAACAGGCCACCAGACCTTCATCTGGGCATTTACCTTTAAGGGGCACAACATGAGCGAGCTGCAACCAGAAGACAACTACGAGTACGAATCCGAGGACGACGTAACCACGGAGCCGGAGGTAGAAGAAACTGAAGATTCTGCTGAGGAGCAGGATACCGATTCAGCACCGGAGGCGGGGGAGACCCCAGAGAAAGAAATCAAGTTCGATGAAGAGCAGCAGCGTGTATTTAACGATGCAGTCGGCAAGAAGGTTTTCAAGCTTCGAGAGAAGGAGCGTGAAGCCGAGTCGCTGAAAAAGCAGTTAGATGAGTTACAGGCCAAGCTTGGAGAACGTCAGGCGCCAAAGATTCCAGATCTGCCGGATCCGTTTAGACTCTCAGATGAAGAGTATAGACAGAGCCTACATAGAAGGGATCAGGCGCTTAGAGCCGCTGCGGAATACGATATGCAGCAGCAAGCCGTCCAGCAGCAGCAGCAAGCGCTAAAGCAGCAGGAATGGCAAAAGCAGCAGGAGGAAATGACCACTAAGGTTAAGTCCTACTCTGACAGGGCAACTACATTCGGCATTACGCCGGAGCAGTTACAGGAAGCAGGCAACGCGGTAGCGCAGTTTGGGATCGACGAATCTCTCGTGAATATTATTCTTGATGAGACCGACGGGCCCTTGATTACCAAGTACCTTGCCAAAAACCCGTTAGAGCTTGACGCGTTGCGATACCTGCCGCCAGCGCAAGCAGCAGTAAGGATAGCGACAGAAATCAAGCAGAAAGCTGCATCGCTTAAACCCAAGGTAAATAACGCTCCGGATCCGCTGGAGCAGCCGCATGGCGCTGGAAGTGCCCCCAAACCTAGGGGCCCGCAAGGCGCTACATTTGAATAGGAAAGGTAATAGATCATGGCTAATAATTTAAACAGTAACGTCACACGGAAAGTCGCTCGCGTCTTTCTTGATGCTTTTGAAGCTTCACGAGTGCTAACAAAGACTGTCAACACTCAACTGTTGTCAGGCAAGTTCAACCCTTCATCGGGTTCAAACGTAGACTTCAAGCGTCCACACGACTACAACTCTATCCGTACTTCTGGTGGTGATATCAGCGGTTCTGATAAGTCAGACATCATTGCAGGCAAGGCAACTGGTACAGTACAGGACTACTTCACAGCGGCCACTGAGTGGGGCAGCGTGGAAGAAGCATTGGAGCTAGACCAACTCGACCAGATCCTTGAGCCTATGGCGCGTCGCATTGTGACTGACCTTGAGCTTGATCTTGGTTCATACATGAACAAGAACGCTTCACTCAAGTATGGTACTCACGGCACTGCTGTTGATGCTTGGGGCGACGTAGCAGGTGCTGGTGCATTGATGGATTCAATCGGCGTTCCTATGAGCGACGAGAAGTATTACATCATGAACCCATTCACTACTACTGCGCTGTCTTCAGCTCAGAACGGTCTGAATGCGGCTGATGGCCTTGTTCGTACAG
>Ga0208545_1000455_pt1 | contig 19192 bp, 30 predicted proteins | sample DEB08_DNA_12_FD_185498 | JGI IMG/M metagenome (GOLD analysis project Ga0208545, IMG submission 185498) | Aqueous microbial communities from the Delaware River and Bay under freshwater to marine salinity gradient to study organic matter... | ecosystem: Environmental > Aquatic > Marine > Coastal ... | reverse complement strand
GCGCAAGATGCGGCGTATGCACTTCTCGCACTACAAGTTCATGCCGGGACTTGGGTTCTACGGGATCGGACTGACCCACATGATCGGTGGCATGGCAAAGTCTGCCACGTCTATTCTGCGCCAGCTAGTTGATGCCGGAACCCTGAGCAATCTTCCCGCAGGTCTGAAGACGCGAGGCTTGCGGATTAAGGGTGACGAGTCACCGATAGCTCCCGGTGAGTTTCGTGACGTTGATGTGCCCGGAGGTTCGATCCGAGACAACATAAGCTTCATGCCATACAAGGAGCCGTCTGGAACTCTTTATCAGTTGCTGGGCACAATCGTTGAGGAAGCCCGTAAGTATGCGGCTGTTCCCGATGTGAATATCGGAGAGATGAGCAATCAAGCTCCCGTTGGTTCTACGCTTGCGATCCTTGAACGATCCATGAAGGTTATGTCTGCGTGTCAGGCGCGGCTACATGCTTCCTTGCGTAACGAGTTCAAGATACTGGCGGGTGTTATCAAGGACTTCCTTCCCGCTGCTTATGACTACGAAGTCAACGAGGACGCCAGCCGCAAGAAAGATTTTGATGATCGCATTGATGTAATCCCTGTTTCGGACCCTAACGCCACAACGATGGCGCAGCGGATTATGCAGTATCAGGCTGCGCTCCAACTGGCCCAGCAAGCTCCACAAATGTATGACTTGCCCCAGCTTCACAAGCAGATGCTGGAAACTTTGGGTATCCAGAACGTAGACAAGATTATTCCTGTTGGCGCGGAGGTCATGCCGGAAGACCCTGTCAGCGAAAACATGAACGCCATCAACATGAAGCCGATAAAAGCTTTCGCCTATCAGGATCACGAAGCACACATTCGTACCCATATGGCAGCTATACAAGACCCGAAGATACTGGCTCTCGTACAGCAGTCGCCCAATGCTACTGTGATACAAGCCGCGCTTGAGGCTCACCTTCGCGAACATCTGTCATTTCAGTACAGAAAAGAAATCGAAGAGCAGCTTGGTGTCGAGCTTCCCCCGATTGGCGAGGCGCTGCCACGCGACGTGGAGCAAAGGCTTGCGGGTCTTGTGGCTGCTGCCGCAGAGAAGCTTCTGCAAAAAGACATCGCAGAAGCTCAGGCCGAAGAGAACCGCAAAAAAATGGAAGACCCCGTTGTTCAAATGCAGCAGGAAGAGCTTCGATTGCAAGCGGCGGATATCGAGCGAAAAGCCAAGGGAGATCAGATGCGTGCAGAAGCCGATCTTCTTAAAACCAAAACGACGGCAGAGACAGAGCGACTGCGTATTTCATCTCAGGAGAAAACAACAGGCGCTCAGATTGGGGCCAAGATTGCAACGGAAAGCATGAAGGCTGCTGTCGATGACAAGGAGACCTCGTCCAAGGAGAAGATCGAAGGTGCCAAGCTAGGGGCCAAGATTGCTGAAGACATTGTGGAGGCGGCAGGTAATGCCAGCAAAAAAGAAGGCTAAGTCACGGGTCAACGAGGCGGGAAACTATACAAAGCCCACCATGCGTAAACGCTTGTTCAGTAAGATTAAGTCAGGCGGCAAGGGGGGAAAGCCGGGACAGTGGTCTGCAAGAAAAGCGCAGATGCTGGCTTCTCAGTATAAGAAGGCTGGTGGGGGTTACAAATAATGGCCGTTAAAAAGAAAGCTCCCGGCAAGCTGACCAAGCGTCAAGAAGACACCATGAAGAAACACGCCGTTCACCATACTAAAAAACACATGGCTGAAATGAGAAAGGTCATGCGAAACGGAGGCACCTTTACCGCAGCGCACAAGCAAGCGATGAAAAAGGTCGGCAAGTAATGCCCCTCAAAAAATCCCAGAAATCCCTGAAGGATTGGACAAAGCAGAAGTGGCGAACCAAGTCGGGCAAGCCGTCCACGCAGGGGAAGAAGGCAACAGGGGAAAGGTATCTCCCAGAACGGGCTATCAAGAAACTAAGCTCCAAGGAATACGCGGCTACCACAAAAGCTAAACGCAAGGGCGCAAAGAAGGGTAAGCAGCACGTCGCACAACCTAAAAAAATTGCAAAGAAAACAAGGAGGTATCGTTAGTGAGTATACAGGGTGACCACATATTGACTCGTCTACAGAAGTTCATACGAGAACAGATGAACGACGGGGCGGACCATCTTGCGTCTGGTGGTGCAAAGGATATGACTGAGTACAGCCGCATGGTTGGACGTATAGAAGGAATAGCTATGGTAGAGAGGGAGATGGTTGAACTCTCTAGCAAGCTGCAAGACGAAGACTAAACAGGATACCGCTGTGCCTGTAATAATTCAGCGCGAATCGAGCATTGCTCGCGGAGACAGAAATAATGACGAAGACGTTAGAGAAGGAGCGCCCGTCGCTCAAAGAGGTGGCTGAAGAAGAAACAGCCTCTCAGCTACCCAAGCCTTGTGGCTATAAAATACTGATAGCCCTCCCCGAAGTTGAAGAGACCACAGAAGGTGGAATTATCAAGCCCGACATAGTCAGGGAGCTTGAAGAGTATTCTACAGTGGTGGGCTTTGTGCTGAAGTTGGGGCCAGACTGTTACGACCAGACGGCAGATCAGAGTAAGAAGTTTCCTACGGGAGCCTACTGTAAGGAAGGTGACTTTATTTTGTTTCGAGCTTTTCAGGGAACCCGCATCCGTATCCACGGTAAGGAGTTCCGTCTCATTAACGACGACAATGTTGAGGCTGTTGTGGAAGACCCACGCGGCATTAAGAGGGCTTAGAAATGGCTGAAGTAAAACCCGAAGTAGCAGAAGAGCCTCAGGAAGAGCTTTTCGAGATTGAGGTTATTGACGACACCCCGGAAGAGGACCGTCCCTTTGCGAGCAAAGGCGCGTCTGATGATGACGACGACGAAATCAAGGGTGTCGGCCAACGAGCGCAGGACAGGATTGGTCAGCTTAAGCGTGAGTTTCATGACAAGCGGCGCGAAGCTGAAGCAGCGCAACGTATGCAGACCGAGGCTATCAATGTCGCTCAGACCATACGTCATGAGAATGAACAGCTTAAGGCGTTGTTAAAGAGCGGTAATTCGGCCTTGTTCGATGTTACCAAAGCAAAGAACGACGCCGATCTTTCTCAGGCACAGTCAGATTTGACCAAGGCTTATGATGAAGGAAATGCGGAAGAAATTGTTTCTGCTCAGACACAGCTTAACGAGTTGATGTTTGACGGACGCAAGCTTCAGGAGGCGATTAGTCAGAGAGAGTTTCTTGCTCAAAGCCCCGCCCCTGCTCCTGTCGCCGCTTCACCGCAGAAACCTGATATTACCCTAACAGAGCGGGACACGGATTGGATAAGAAGAAATCCGTGGTTTCAGAAAGATCAAAAGCTGACCGCTTATGCGATGGGACTGCATTATGAACTCACTCAGCAAGAGGGGGTCCATCCGAATGGTTCGGAGTATTACAAAAAGATTGATGAGGAAATGCGAAAACATTTCCCTATTGACGAAATTAACAATAACTATCAAGATGGTTATACAGAAAGTTCTGTTTCTTCTGGTGTTCGTGAGTCAGCGGATTCTGAAAGTGTTTCAGTTGAAGTTGAGTCGGAAGAAACAGTGGCCCCCGTGGTTGCGCCAGCTACTCGTAGCAGTAACAGAAAACCAACGCGAGCCAGACTCACGAAGACCCAAGTAGACCTCGCTAGAAAACTTGGGATTACTAACGAACAGTACGCGAAGCAGCTTTTGAAGGAGCAAGCAAATGGCTAAAGATAAAGATGATAGTGAACTGTTCGACGGCGACAAGCGCGAATCTAGAACCGCCGCCAGCTTGGGTGAAAGAGAAACCCGCGAGATGAGTGAGCGCAAAAAAAGCTGGGCACCTCCGTCACTTTTGCCTGAGCCAACTCCTGTAGACGGTTATGTGTATCGATGGGTACGCACGGCCACTTTGGGGGAAGCCGACAACACGAATGTTTCTCAACGCTTTAGAGAGGGTTGGGAACCTGTTCCTGTTGACGACCATCCTGAAATGCAAATCCTGACTGACCACAACTCGCGGTTTGAAGGGTCTATTGAGGTTGGTGGTTTATTGCTTTGCCGCACCGCTGAAGAAAATATGCGACAGCGGGATGATTACTATGCAAACAAAACCAAACAGCAGATTGATGCAGTTGACCAGAGCTATCTAAGAGAAAGCGACCCACGGATGCCTGTTCTCCGTTCAGAGAACCAGACGCGGGTTGGTTTCGGAAATGGCCGCTCATAGTAAGTCCTATGGGTTTTTTTTAACTGAAGATGCGAAAAGGAGACAGAGATGTCCTCAACTGCTGCACCCTTCGGTCTGCGCCCAATTGGTCGGTTGGATAGTGGTTCGTTAGAAGTATCGCGCCAGTATCCAATAGCCTCAGGCTATGGCACAGCTATCTGCGTAGGTGACATTGTTCAGCTAGTAGACGGCGGAGCCGCTACCACCATTGAGAAGCAGTCCGCAACGGGCGACGACTCAACCGCCATTGATATGGTCGGTATTTTCATGGGCTGTAAGTACACAGACCCCAACTCTGGACAACTTACGTTTAGTCAAAAGTGGCCAGCCAGTCTGGTTGCCTCTGATGCTATGGCGTATGTGGTTGATGATCCTAATGTTCTGTTCACCATCCAAGCGGATGCTGCACCTACTAACGTAGGGGACATTTATGGGAAAAACACTCTTCTAGTTCAGACTGCACCTAACACTACTTTGAATGTTAGCCGTGTTGCTCTGGATATTTCTGAACTTTCTACCGATGCTCAGAACCCAATTCGGGTAATTGACTATCTCGGCGGAAACGACGGGGATGAGAAGGGTACGACTTTCCCGCTGCTGGTGTGCAAGTTTAATTATCACCAGCATTCATCCACAACTGGTTCGGCATAGGGGGATTGAGTTATGGCTATTGCAAGAACACAACTCCTTAAAGAACTTCTTCCGGGTCTAAACGCCCTGTTCGGTTTGGAGTACGAAAAGTACGAAGACGAACACACGATGATCTACGAAACAGAAAGTTCTGATCGTAGCTTTGAGGAAGAAGTTAAGTTGTCTGGATTTGGTTCCGCTCCGGTTAAGCCCGAAGGCGAAGCTATTTCTTACGACAGCGCACAAGAGTCATTTACGGCTCGGTATAACCATGAGACGGTTGCTATGGGCTTTTCCATTACCGAAGAGGCAATGGAAGACAACCTGTATGACTCGCTCTCGGCTCGTTATACCAAGGCTCTGGCTCGTGGCATGGCTTACAGCAAGCAGACCAAGGCTGTTACTCCCCTGAATACGGGGTTTGACACCTACCAGTCTGGTGATGGTGTAACGCTGTTTAATGCTTCTCACCCAACGGTTGCGGGTGGCACGAACTCCAACCGTCCAGCAACAGCGGCTGACTTGAACGAAACCACTCTTGAGAATGCGGTAATTGATATTGCTGCATACGTTGATGAGCGTGGTCTTCTTATTGCAGCCCGTCCGCGTAGGTTGATTATTCCACCTGCATTGACATTCGTTGCAACTCGCATCCTCCAGTCGGAGCTTCGGGTTGGAACTGCTGATAACGACATCAATGCTATTCGTAGCAACGGAGCGATCCCAGAGGGTTATGAGGTCAACCACTACCTGACCGATACCAACGCCTTCTTCATCGTCACCGATGTTCCTAATGGCATGAAGCACTTCGAGCGCACTCCCATGCAGACCAGCATGGACGGTGATTTCGATACTGGTAATGTCCGTTATAAGGCACGGGAACGCTACTCCTTCGGAGTATCTGACCCTCTCGGAATTTACGGTTCTCCGGGTTCTTCCTAAAACCGTAGGGGGGGAGGGGTTCGCCCCTCCCCTTTTTTATACATCCTGACGGCGAAAGCCGACACTAGCCACGACAGGAGATATAACATGGCTGTGCATTTTACTGGACCGATCCTTCACGCAGGTAAGGATGGAAGCCGCAAATGGTTTTCTAACCTGCCCATCACCGCAAGCCCTGACTATGTCGTTTACATGGACGACTTCACGGGTATTGCCTTAGACGCAACAAATGACTGGACGGTAGTCAAAGACAGCAGTGCTTCTGCTGCTCTTGGTGCTGACGTTGAAAGCGGGGCACTAGTCCTGTCAAGTCAGGCGACTACCGACAATGACGGCGCTTCTGTACAAGGCAACGAAATTTTTGCCGTCAACGCAGATCGCGACGTATGGTTTGAAACTAAGCTTACCCCTACGGATGCAGAGGGTAGCAACATGGATATCTGTGTTGGTTTGACCGTTAACTTTGCGACCAACCCCGAAGCAATGCTCGCTGCTGCTGACCGGATTGTGTTTCAGGTAAACGACGGCGATAGCAACATTCTCTGCAAGACGGAGAAGGACGGTACGGAAACCTCAACGGATTCGGGGATTGATATTGCCAGCGGTACGGCAGTGACGCTCGGTTTCCATGTGACCAACACATCAAGTGTTGAGTTTTTTGTAAACCGGCTTCTTGTAGCTACGCATACTGCCAATATCCCTGACGATGAGAATATGACCATTGGCGCTATGGAGCTTTCCGGTTCTGCTACGGGTACGAAGTCTATGTCGGTAGATTACCTGTTTGCCTCTCAAACTCGGTAGGGGATAGAACATGGCGACGAAACCAAAGGTCAAGGTTGCGGAAAAAAAGTCTGCACCTAAAGCTCCTGCAAAAAAGGTTGTTGCTGCCAGCACTCCCCCCGTGGGGAGTGCTGAGTACAAGTCCCTTGTCTTGCAGGGCAAGATAAAGGAGTAAGCTCGTGGCAGATGCGGTAACAACTCAAACGATTGTTGATGGCCAGAAAAACGCTGCGTTTAAGTTTACGAACATCAGCGACGGCAACGGCGAAGCCGCCGTTGTCAAAGTTGATGTATCGTCGCTTGAAAAAGAGCATGTAACTCAAAACTCATGTACCAAGTTTACCATTGAGCAGATTTGGTGGCAGTGTGTGGGGATGAAGGTTCAGTTGCTTTTCGACGCAACGAGCAATGCCTTTATAATTGAATTGGGCGAAACTTCTTCCGGTCATCATGATTACAGGGATTTTGGTGGTATCTGGAACAATGCAGGTTCTGGTGTAACTGGTGACGTTCTGTTTACGACAGTTGGTCATGCCAGTAACGATACCTACACAATTGTCCTTTCCGGTAAGAAAAGTTACTGATAATGGCTAAGGCTTATCCCGGCGTAACGAGGTTACCTAGCGGCGGCATTGAGTATCGCGGCACTAAGTTTGCTGGGTTTAATAAGCCAAAGCGGTCTAATCGTTCCGGCAAGAAAGGAATGGTTCTTGCTAAAGACGGCGATAAGGTCAAGCTTATTCATTACGGTGACTCGTCAATGGGGCACAACTATTCCCCTGAAGCTCGAAAAAGTTTTAAGGCTCGTCATGGCAAAAACATTAAGAAGGGCAAGATGTCTGCTGCGTACTGGGCTAATAAAGAGCTTTGGGGTGGCCCCGGAAAATCAAAGAAGTCTCCTCCTAAATCACAGAAATCTGTGAAGGGCGTTAAGAGGCGGTCATGAGAGGGCACTTGGTAACTGTTTTAACATCTTGCTGTTTAGCCATTGGTGGCTGGGCTATTTTGCTTTTGGTTGATATGGACAAGAAAGTAGCAGTGCTAGAAACTTCGGTTGCGGAAACAAACAAAAAGGTTGGAAAGAATTACGACCTTATAAAAATTGTTTTAACTGAGGTTCGTCCTATAAGCGAAGCTTCTCACATTCCGACAAAAGGAAACTAAGGTGAAATATAAAGATCAGGGCAAGAAGATGAAAATGGCTGGCGGTGGCGTAGCCGAAGACATGAAGCCGGTCAAGAAAGCCCTCGGTGGTCTTATTAGCCGTGAAGCTATAGTCAGGCATATTGATCCTCTTAATATCTCAGGCATCGGAGAGGGGAAAAGATTTGATATCGGAAATGCCCTGAAGAGTTTTGATGTTCTTGATCTCTCTCAAGACTTAGCAACGAAAAAAAGAAAGAAGCAGTCGGAAAAGGAAAACATCTCATGAAAACACAAGATCAGGGCAAGAAGATGAAAATGGCTGGCGGCGGTGTTGCTGAAGACATGAAGCCTGTGGAAAAAGATATGGGCGGGTTACTGAAAACATTCTCTCCAGCAGCAATGCTTTATGACAAGCTTGGGAAGGAAAACCGAGGGTTTATGTTTGGTCTTCTGCCCGGAATGGTAATGAAAGACAAGTATCGGAAGAAGAAGGCCGAAGAGGAAAACCTCTCATGAAAACAAAAGACCAGAGTGTGAAGATGAAGATGAGGAGTGGCGGTGTTGCCGAGGACGTTCTGGGCGGTCAGGCTGGTTTTGAAAAACGCCTACAGCAAATCGGTCAGTTTGCTAAAGGAATTGGTACTGAGGAAGACAGAGGTATTCTTGAGGGCATTCTTTCGTCAAGACAGGCTCAGGGTTTTTTGAGTAACATTGGTAACGTGTCTGTCCCTAAAGGTATGCAGGTCCGAAAGGCTCGCTCTATTCGAGGGGCCAGACCAATAAGGGAAGAGTGATGGCGGTTAGCGGAACATCTACATTTAATCTCGACATAGCGGAGCTTTGTGAGGAAGCTTACGAACGGGCTGGTCTTGAGATGCGTAGTGGATATGATCTTGCTACTGCGAGGCGCAGCCTAAACTTGATGGGCTTGGAGTGGGCTAACCGTGGAATAAATCTGTGGCTTGTCGAGGAAGGCGGCGTCACCCTCGTTGCAGGTACAGCCACTTATACGTTGCCATCCGATACCATTGATCTTTTAGAGCATACTCTGAGAACGGATAGCGGCGAAACAAACCAGACAGATACTGCGTTATACAGGATGTCTGTCAGCACTTACTCCCAGATAACCAATAAGTTAACTCAGGGTAAGCCGACACAAATATATATTGACCGTTTGCGGGATGCCCCCACTGTTACCCTTTGGCCTATCCCAAGCAGCACTTACAACGGTGACTTTGTTCGCTACTTTAGGCTGCGTCGAGTTGAGGACACGGGCGGAAAGTCCAGTAATACCGCAGACATTCCAGCGCGTTTTCTTCCCTGCATGGTTGCTGGTCTCGCATATCATATAGCCATGAAGCGCCCAGAAGCTGCACCTAGAATACAAATGCTTAAGTCTGTTTATGATGAGCAGTTTGAGCTTGCGGCGCAAGAAGACAGGGAAAAAGCTTCTTGGTCGTTTACGCCTCAGATGGATTCGTATTCATTATGAGTGGGCCGTACGCAAAAGCTAAGTATGCATTTGGGTTCTGTGACCGCACTGGTTTTAGATATCCTTTGGAAAAGCTTGTGTACGAAGTACAGAACGGCGTTAGGACTGGGCTTCGCGTGGGATACGATGTGGTAGACCCAGACCAGCCTCAAAACTTTCTGGGGCGCGTTAAGATATTCGATCCTCAGTCATTGCGTGATCCGCGACCTGACAAGGGGCTTGAGGCGAGTAGGGAGTTTTTTGGCTGGAACCCTGTGGGGGATGGCGGAACAGCGCCTGACGGTACTGACAGCCTGTCTTTATTGGGTTCTGTCGGTGATGTAACAATAACTGTTGCTTAGGAGGAAACTATGAACTGGATTAAATCGCGCATTGTTGAGCCTACAACTTGGTTGGCTGTAGGCGTTGGTGCCATTCTTCTTTCGACTGTCGTGCCCGTTGCGGCGGCGTGGCTTATGATTGCGGCGGCTATAACGGTAGCCGCTGGGATTGTTCTGAAAGAAAAGGGCGGTCGATAAGTTACTGATAACTTGAGGAGGGTGCTATGCCAAAGATGAACGGAAAGAAACTACCTTACCCGGATGCGGAAAAGCGCATGGGTGGTGGTAAGATTATGTACAGGGGTGGCGGAAGTCTCTCTTATGGAAAGATGAAGATGGGCGGTGGCGGTGTTGCTGAAGACGTTGCTGCTGCTGGTATTGGTGGTGCCCTTGGCGGTGCTGCCGGTGCTGCTGCTGGTGCAAAAATCAAGGAAGGCTCTACTCGTGGACCCAATCCTTCAGAACTAGATGGCCGCGAAAAAGAGGAGCAGGAAGAATATCTTCGGCGCTTAAAAGAGGCTAATAAGGCTGCTACCACTGGTGCTGCCGGTGCTGCTGCTGGCGGTGCTGCTGCTGCTGTTAAGCCTAAAGAAAAAAAGGGTATGGGTGGTTCCATTGCTCGTGGCAGTGGTGCGGCTCGCGCTCAACAGTTTCGTAGGAATGGCTAATAAGTTATGGCTTGGACATTCACCACACTTAAAACGGCGATACAGGATTATGTAGATAATACTGAAACGACGTTTGTGAACAATCTGGACGAGATGATACGGATTGTTGAAACGCGCATATTTTATGCCGTTCAGTTACCCATGTTTAGAAGGAACGTAACGGGTAGTCTCACGAGTGGTGGGCAATATCTTTCTCAACCCAATGACTTTATTGCCGCTTTAAGTCTTGCTGTTACTAGCGGTAACAACAGGACATACCTTCTTCCTAAAGATGTAAATTATATTAACGAGGCTTATCCTGACTCGACCGAAACAGGACTGCCTAAATACTACGGCATCTTTGATGATGACTTTTTTATTGTAGGGCCGACACCAGATTCCGGCTATTCGACAGAGCTTCATTACGCATATCAACCTGAAAGCATTACAGTTTCTTCTAGTGGCACAAGCTGGCTTGGAGACAATGCTGAAGATGCGTTGCTGTACGGATGTCTTGTTGAAGCTTACACCTTTATGAAGGGTGAGCCTGATCTTATTACCAACTACACCGAAAGATTTGCCGCCGCTCTTCAGAGGCTTGGTAACTTGGGTGAGGCTAGGAACAGGCGCGATCAGTACCGTAACGGTGCCTTACAGGTACAGGAGACCTGATGTTATCTATTAAAACAACTATGCCCGATGACTTTAAGGTGACTGTTGGCACTACCAATAACCGTGGCCATACGCCTTCTGAAGTAGCCGAGATGTGCGTAAACAAGCTTATGTATGTTTCCGAAAGCGCCCCACCTGCGATCCGTGATCAAGCTATGTTCTTTAAAGACGATCTTTTTGTTTTAATAGAGCATTACATGAAACAAGCGGTGGCAAGTGACAGAACTAATGTTATCAATGCGTTAACAAATGCTGGCTCCCCCCAGTTAGCCGAAATGATAAGGAGACTTTAAATGTCGATTACGCAAGCAATGTGTACGTCTTTCAAAGTAGAGCTTTTGAAGGGTGTTCACAATTTAACTGCCTCAACAGGCAATACAATTAACATGGCGCTGTATCAAAGCACTGCTTCTCTTGACGCGACAACGACAGCTTATACGAGTAGCGGAGAAGCAAGTGGTACAGGATACACTGCCAAGGGTGCTGCGCTTACAAGCGTTACACCAGTCGCAAGCGGGACTACGGCGGTATGTGACTTTGCGGACCTGACGTTTTCGTCTGTAAGCATTACTGCTCGTGGCGGCATGATCTTTAACGAGACAGCAACGGGTGATCCCTCTCTTGTAATCCTTGATTTTGGCGCAGACAAAACTGCGACTGCTGGGGACATGACGATTACGTTCCCAACAGCAAGCGCAACGGCTGCAATTATACGGATTGCTTAAGGCGTAAACGATGGCAAACGTCACAGGTTGGGGTAGAGGAGCGTGGAGTAGCGGCCCTTACGGGCAACCTACACCTGTGGAAGTCACTGGGGTTGCTGGCACGAGTGCTGTTGGTAGCGTTACAGCGGCTGGCGGTTCTGCATTTTCAGTAACAGGAATTGCTGCTACTGGAAGTGTAGGCAGCGTAAGTGTTAGCATTGATGTTACGATCTCGGTTACGGGGATTGCTGCTACTGGGGGTATTGGCTCCGTTACAGCGGCTGGTGGTTCTGCATTTGCTGTAACAGGTATTGCTGGAACTGGTTCGGTTGGGAGCGTAACGGCTTCGGTTAGTGATGACGTAACCCTTGTTGGGTTTGAAATAGAGGGAGAGGTCGGCTCCGTAGCGGTTAGTGAGGGTAGCGGAGTAATAATTATTGAGACGGGCCTTCAGGCCACAGGCGCAGTAGGCAGCGTTAACGTCTGGGGGGACATAGTCCCGTCTCAAGATGCTTCGTGGTCTGCGATTTCGCCTGATCAAGACGCAAGCTGGATCGATATAGCCGCTTAAAAGGATTAGATAAATGACTTCGACGTACACAAGCAACTCTGGAATTGAGAAGCCCGGAACAGGTGACCAGTCAGGCACATGGGGCGATACTGTCAATACCAACATGGACATCATAGATCGCGCTATTAGTGGCGTGGTTTCTTTGAGTTTAACCGGAACCACTACAACGCTAACTACTACCGATGGTTCTCTCACGGATGGCATGTATAAAGTTCTTGTGTTAGCCGGAAGTCCGACAGGAACAAATACAATTACGATTGAGCCGAATGATTCGGATAAATTCTATCTGGTTAAAAACAGTAGCGGCCAAAGTGCGGTGTTTAGTCAAGGCACTGGGGCGAATGCTACAGTCCCTAATGGCTTCGCAGACATTATTTATGCAGACGGTGCTGGCGCTGGCGCTGCTGTAGCAAGTCTTTTCGCCAACTCTCTTTCCTTTGGAAGGGTAAACCTGACTTCGGACACAGCGGCTGGAGATGATGCAGCTCTTGGTTATACTGCTGCCGAAGGTTTGATATTGACTGGTCAAGGCAGCACCAATGATGTGACCATCAAGAATGATGCAGACCAAGATGTTCTTGAAATACCCACCGGAACGCAGAATGTAACCGTTCAGGGCAAGCTGGGTGTCGCTGGTGATACTGCTGCTGGAGATGACGCGGCTATTGGTTACACTGCTGCTGAAGGTCTGATCCTTACCGGGCAGGGCAGCACCTCCGATATCACTTTAAAGAACGATGCTGATGTTACGGTGTTCACTGTCCCGACAGGCACCGACGACATCCTGTTTCCAGACAGTGCAAGGGCTATGTTTGGTGCGGGTTCTGACTTAAAAATCTGGCACGACGGAACCCACAGCCATATTGATAATGACGGTGCTGGCGCGTTGTTTATTGCCAGCGACAGCATGTACATTACTAATAGTGACCGCGACGAAAACTTTATTCTGGGCGCAGATAATGGCGCGGTAACGCTTTATTTTGACTCCGCTGCCAAACTCGCGACCAATACCGGAGGGGTTACGGTAACAGGCGCGGTCAGCGCAAGTACCGTTGTTCTAGCCGCTACGGACACCGATACGTCCAACACTGGCAGTGTGACGATTGATTTTGCCGCTCATCAGAACTTTGTACTAACGATGCAGGGCAATGTGACCTTGGCTAACCCATCTACTGAATCAGTGGGTCAGGCTGGTGTGTTTGTGTTTATCCAAGATGGAACGGGTTCTCGAACTCTTAGCCTTGGAACGGACTACGAAAGCCCCGCTGGAGGCGGCATTACTCTTAGCACCGCAGCAAATGCAGTCGATGTAGTTCCATACTTCGTCAAGGCTTCTGGTAGTATCCAGCTAGGCGCACCTCAGTTGGCGTTTAGCTAATGACAATGTTTGGCTCACAATGGCTGGCTAATGCTGGTTCTACTTACGAGATTGAGCAGTCAATTCGTTTCAATGATAACGATTCTGCCTACCTTACGAGAACTCCAAGTTCTGCGGGGAATCAGAAGACTAATACTATTAGTTGTTGGGTTAAAAGAGCTAATCTTGGAACAGGTGAAAGTTTAGCAATGTTCAGTGCCGCAGGGGGGAGCTACGGTCTAACATGGTATATTGATAGTTCAGAGACTGATTTTAGTCGTGAACGCTTAAGCCTGTCAGATGGTTCGTCCACTCTTTGGCAAGCAAATGACTATAGGCTCCGAGACCCAGCGAGTTGGTATCATTTTGTTTTTGCAATGGATACGACCCAAGCCACTCAATCCAACAGAATGAAAGTTTATATCAATGGTGCATTGGTTACGGCAGATTCTAATGCTTTGGTTGAAAATACCGACTACCCCTTCTTTGATGATGTTGTGAATAGGATAGGAAGTTGGTCACCAAGTGGAGGTGCCGCTGGCCGTTATATGGAAGGATACATGGCCGAGATTCACTTAATTGATGGGGCGCAAAAAGCAGCCTCTGATTTTGGCGAGTATAACGACGATGGCGTTTGGATACCGAAAGCCTACAGCGGTGCTTACGGCGACCAAGGGGCTTATTTAAAGGGTCAAGACAGTTCTGCACTTGGAGACGATACTTCTGGCAACGGGAATGATTTTTCCAGCAGTGGCCTAGCTGCAAACGATCAGATGTCTGACTCGCCCACCAACAATTGGTGCATTATGAACTCTCTTGACGCTGTTGGCCCCACTCTGAGTGATGGAAACCTAGCGTTCACTGACAGCAACGGTTCTGCTTGGCGTACTGCAAGAGCTACTATGGCTATACCGTCAACCGGCAAGTGGTACTGGGAATGTATTGCAGCATCAAGCGGCGGCGCTGGCGATCCTAATTTTGGTATTGTAGCTGACACGGTAAATACGCAAGTTTCTGATTGGTATCAAGATGCTTTGGCTTACGCTTATTCAACAAGACAAGATTCCGTTGTAAACAACGACTGGACTGGAACGAGTCGTGGGACGTATGCCGGAGGGAATGTTCTTCAGATTGCATATGATAGTGGTACCGGAAAATTACATTTTGGGATACAGAACTCTTGGATCAACGGCGGCGATCCGGCTGATGGAAGTAGTCCAGATTTTACGACTAGCACTACGCTAACTTTTTTACCCTATGTTGCCATATACAATAGTAAGACGGGTTCTATAAATTTTGGTCAGAGTGCTTTTGCCTACACACCACCAACAGGATTTAAAGCACTAAACACCAGCAACCTTGATACACCAACAATCACAGATGGGTCAGCGTATTTTCACACGCAGCTTTATACAGGAAATGGTAGCAGCGGTTTAGCTATTACGAACGACGCAAATGCTGGCGACTTCAAGCCAGACCTTTGGTATCTAGCGCCTCGCAGCAATGGGGATAACCATGTTGTTATCGACAGTGTTCGAGGGGTAACCTCACGAATTTATACTAATAAAGGTGACGCCGAAGATATCGATAGCCCCGCACAAATCACGTTCGAGACTGATGGGTTCGACCTAGATACAACGGACGTAAACTTCAACGGGTCAGGTAGAACGTATGTCGCATGGCAATGGAAAACTACGGGTGGGTCTAGCAGCACGAACGAAACTGGTGACATCACCTCGACCGTGAGTGCTAACACGACTGCCGGTTTTTCGGTGCTGACTTACAGCGGAAATGGGTCAGATAATCAAGAAATTGGTCACGGAATTGGCATTGCGCCAAAGATGATAATTACAAAAAGACGTAATGCAAGCGGGTCCAATTGGTCATCGTATCACGATGCTGTCGGCATAAATAAAGTGTTTTATTTAAACCTAAGGAATGCTGTAGCCAGCAACACAGAGCAGTACCGCGCTGTGCCGACAAGCAGCGTCTACACCGTTGGCGTAGGCGGTGACGTCAACGCTTCTGGTGGAACTTATGTTTCATATTGTTTTGCAGAAGTTGAGGGATTTAGTTCCATTGGCAGCTACACTGGAAACGGAAATGCCGACGGGCCTTTTGTGTACTGCGGATTTGAGCCAGCATTTTTGCTGATTAAGTCAACCGGCGATAATAAATGGGTTATAAAAGATACTAAGCGTAGCCCTTTCAATGCTGCTTCACTTACATTGGTCGCAAATAATAATGACGCCGAACTTACGAGCGATCAGCCTGTAGATATTAATTCCAGTGGTTTCAAGTTGAGGACTACGGGAAGTGGAGTGAACGCCAGTGGTGTCACATACATCTACATGGCCTTCGCAGAGCATCCGTTTGGCGGTGACGGCGCAGCGCCAGCGACAGCAAGATAGGACAAGATTATGTGGAAATACTCCGGCAGAACTATTAAGGAACACAAAGCGTGGACCGATGACAACGGTATCACGCATCCTCGGAACTGGCACATCTGGTCGCCATCAGAAAAAGCTGCCGCTGGTCTAACTGAGGTCACGCAGGAGACGCCACCGGACAGTCGCCTATACCATTGGGGCTACGAGGCTGACGGTGTAACGATCTCAAAAACGGCTAAAAGCCTGACCGATGTCGGCGTGGTAGACGACGATGGAAACCCGGTCAACGATGATGACGGCAATCAGATCATGGAGCCGGGGGTCCGCTCTCAGCTAAAGGCAGAAGTTAAAAAGCAGCAGGGTTCTCTGCTTGCACAGACCGATTGGGCGGTGACGCGCAAGTCTGAAAAGACTACTGCCATTCCTAGCAACATCCAGACTTGGCGTGATGCGATCCGCACAAAAGCCACCGCGATGGAAAGTGCAATCGACGGTGCTGCTAATACTGCTGCCGTAGCTGCGCTGTTCCTAGCGTGGGACGCGGACGGCAATAAGTCTGGTATTCTTTATGACTGGCCTATATTGGGAAGCTAGACAATGCCGCTTCAAGAATTAAAATTTCGCGCTGGCATTAACAGGGAGTCTACGTCTTACTCCAATGAAGGCGGTTGGTTTGATTCTGACAAGGTCCGGTTTCGAGATAATTTTCCTGAAAAAATAGGCGGCTGGCAAAAATACTCTGAATCTCAGTTTATTGGAACTTGCCGTTCTCTCTATTCATGGGTTGCTCTTGACGGGTCAATATACTTAGGTCTCGGCACTAACTCTAAGTTTTATGTAGAGGAGGGTGGGACTTATAATGACATTACCCCCATCCGCAAGACGACAACAAACAGCACGACTTTTGCAGCTACCAATGGCTCTGCGACAGTTACGGTTACGGACAGTTCACACGGAGCAGCAGAGGGGGATTTTGTTACTTTTAGTGGTGCATCTAGCTTAGGCGGCAATGTCACAGCCGCTATTCTAAATGCAGAGCATCAAATTGTTAGCGTTCCTACTGCCAATACATACACGATTACTGTTTCAGTTACCGCTAACGCCAGTGACTCTGGGAATGGCGGTGGTTCTGTAACGTCTGTCTATCAGATAAATGTTGGTCTTGATACTGGCGTTTCTGGAACGGGTTGGGGTATTGGGACATACAGCCGTGGAACGTGGGGTTCCGCTTCTGCGAGTTCAGGGGCCGAAGCCCAGCTAGGGTTGTGGACACAGGATAACTTCGGAGAAGACCTGCTGATAAACCAGAGGCAAGGGAATATTTATTACTGGGACGCATCTGCGGGGGTAGGTAATAGAGCCGTTGTCCTGTCGAGTCTGTCGGGGTCTAATAAAGCCCCTACAATAGCTAAACAAATTATGGTGTCGGACAGAGACAGGCACGTTGTGGCTTTTGGGTGTGATGATGAGAACTCAATAGGAACTCAAGACCCTTTGCTTATAAGGTTCGCGGATCAAGAGTCTCTTACTGACTGGGAAACGAGAACCGACAATACAGCGGGTAGTCTTAAGTTGGGCACGGGTTCGGAGATCGTGTGCGCTAAAGAAGCCAGAGAAGAAATACTGGTTTGGACTGATGTGTCCCTGCACTCATTAAGGTTTCTTGGGCCACCGTTTACGTTTGGCATCACACAAATATCTGGTTTGATTACGATCATTTCTCCCAACGCCGCGATAGCCGTTGAGGATTTTTCTGTGTGGATGGGGCGGGATGATTTCTACGTTTACAAGGGTGGCGTAAGTACGCTGCCTTGTTCAGTCAAGCAGTATGTATTTAGTGATATGAACCTAGCACAAATACAGAAAATAGTTTGCGGCGTTAATTCTGCATTTAGTGAAGTCTGGTGGTTCTATCCTTCTTCCGGGGCGACAGAAAATGACAGGTATGTTGTTTGGAATTACACAAATAATCTGTGGTACTACGGGACGCTACCAAGAACAGCTTGGTTGGATCGCGGAATTAAAGATCACCCCGTAGCCGCATCCAATGATAAATATCTTTATAGTCAAGAACTTGGTTTGGACGACGGTTCAACAGTGCCAGCGTCCGCGATCTCTTCTTATATTGAGTCGTCTCAAGTTGATATCGGAGAGGGGGATAGATTCTCTTTTGTAAGTAGGGTTATTCCTGACATCTCTTTTACTACCAGTAGCGTGTCGGACCCTAGCGCCAACCTGATATTAAAAAGCAGAAACTTTCCCGGCGCTAACTACGAACAAACCGACACATCTGATGTCACGCAAACATCATCGTCTCCTGTAGAGTTGTACACAGAGAAAGCAGATGTGCGCTTACGGGGCAGGTCAATGACGTTGCGAGTAGAGTCGAGCGACGTAGGTGTGCAGTGGAAGCTGGGAACGCCCCGCATGGATGTGCGCCCTGATGGTAGGCGTTAATGACAAGCCGCCCAATAGCCCCCACTAAGCCGACATTCTTGTCGCCCCCGTTTACTTACGACGTTGGGTATTTCGGGAACCTTTCTGCCAACTTAAACATTCTGGTGGCGCAGATAGAAAATCCGGGGCTTATGCAGACTTCGGGTTTGAATATCACAAATCTGCTTAACAATGATTCAACTCTGGCTATTGGTGACGTTTTTGAGGTGGATGGATTTCTAAAAGTTAGTAGAATAAATAATCCAAATGTTGCTGGAAATAGTGGGACAATGTCAGTTGCTTCTGTAACCGTAACAATAAGTTAGTAAGATTATGATGAGTCAATGTAATTGGAGGATGCCATGAGCCTAGTAGAGGCAGCGGAAGCTGTAAGACAGCGGGGTCGCTACGGTGATAGCGTTCTGATGCATGTTAACCCTCAGGAAGCAGAGGCTCTGGCGGCTGGTTCAGGTGGTTATCTAACTACTAACCCAGACACCGGATTGCCCGAAGCGTTCCTTCCCATGCTCCTTCCTTTGCTGGGTGGACTGGGAGGAACAGCCTTGGCGACCTCTGGCGCTCTTGCTGGTATGGGTGGCTTGGGGGCTTTTATGGCCGCAAACCCCTACATAGCAGGGGCTATTGGTTCAGGGCTAGGAAAGACAATAGCTACTGGTGATCTTGGCGAGGGTCTTAAAACCGGACTAATATCAGGCGTAACTGGCGGTGTACTTCAGGGTCTGACGAGCGGTGGTGATTTTATAAGATCAGGCGATGCTATTGGGGGAGAGGGTTTAGAGGCTGCTCTTGCAGGAGACGCACCACAAGCAATGCAAAATATTTCACCTGCCGTAGACCCTGCTTCGATTGATATTGCTGC
>Ga0208545_1000450_pt1 | contig 19243 bp, 18 predicted proteins | sample DEB08_DNA_12_FD_185498 | JGI IMG/M metagenome (GOLD analysis project Ga0208545, IMG submission 185498) | Aqueous microbial communities from the Delaware River and Bay under freshwater to marine salinity gradient to study organic matter... | ecosystem: Environmental > Aquatic > Marine > Coastal ... | reverse complement strand
ATTCACTGCAATTAAAGCTGGTTCAGCCACTGATGTATTAACACTTAACGGATCTGGTTCAACCTTAACTGGTTCACTGGAAGTAACTGGCGGTTTAACTGCGTCGCAAACCATAGCCAATGCTGTTACTGACACAGACATATCAGTCAGTGAGTTTGCGACATATAATGGCAAGAAGATTATATACACTGGCGGTGCTGGTAGTGTTCATCTTGCTGATGCTGTCGCTGCTGATATTGGTAAGGCTTGGACTATTATTAATGCTGGTACTGGTGCAATCACAGTCAACAGAGCGACGAGCACACAGACAATTAAACTTCTCAATGGTTCATCTGTAAGTGCTGGTAGTGCAAACTTAACAGTAGCAACGGGTGGTATTATTGAAATTATTTGTACTGCGGCTGATAACTATATAGCCTTCGGATCAGGTATCTCATAATGTTTAGTACTGGAGTTTTAGCCGCAAAAATGAACGGCAATGGTCTTGGCTCAAGCAATAGTAGTAGTAGTGCAAATACTACTACAGTCACTATGGGCACAATATCTAATGTATCATATGGTTCTGGGTATGGTTACGTGACTGCACCATTTGCAACACAATCAAGGGCTGGTGGTAGTAATCCAAGCCCTACAACTCAGACATTTGGCGGACAGACATTCAATCATCTTTCCGTAGGTGAGTACTCACAATATGGTAATCGCAGTATGAATATAGAAATACCTTTTGGAAGTAATGCGTCAAACCATCCTACTAGCAACTGGTTGACTAGTTTAGAAATTAGCGATGGCCAAGGTAATAGTGTTGAAATAGATATGTCTAATTTTACTCGATATAACCATACTGGCAGCCCGTATTATTCACGAGGGGCAACTTACATCAGAAGTGGTTATAGTTCTAATTTTGTAGATACTACTAATAACAATAAGACTTTGACTTGGGACTTTGTTTAATGATAACCTTAATTGAAAATAATAACGTGACAGCTGAATTGGTTGAATCTATCTACACACCAAACCAAGCATACTTTGATGAATATACATCAAACATGGGTATGGAAGATAACACTCAAGTTCTTGATGCTTTAAAATGGAAATTGACAGAAGATCAAGGTCATGGTATTGAAAAGGTATTGTCTATACTAGATGACGGTGTTATTGTAGGTTTGATAGAAGGTCTTATTGATGGTTCTACAATACACACTTCAATAAACTTTAGTAGAATTCCTTTCGCTGATTATGCAGAACAGTTCCACACATACTTACAAAGCATCAATGTTAATAAAATGATTGCTTGGGCAAAACCTGACACTCCTGATGACATTGCTTTAAAAGCTGCACTTAATAAGCCTGACTTATATGCTGTTGAGAGCAGTATAATATCAACATTTCCAAGATCTGAAGATGATATTATTAATCATAGTCTTATAACGTTAAACGTAATATAATACTATTATAAATAAAGGTATTAGAACACAAATTAGGTACACTTATGGCTTCAGCAAATATAACACCGAAGAAATTTCTTAGTCCTGCACAAAAGATAAAAGCCTATGACTATACTGGAGTTAGATACGTTGCTGCAAGAGTAAGTGATACCGGTTTAAATGATATACAATTCACTAAGATGAATGCATTTGGATCATACCAAAAACGACCGTACGATGCTGTACGAAGTAACAGTGCTGATGGTCAATCGGGTGAAAGTATACTTAATGGTGTAGTAAGTAATCCAAATGCACAGCAAAATGCACACAACCAACAATCAATTGTTGACGGTCAAACATGGAATTCTACTTATGGTATAATCGGTGTTTATAGTGCAGAGCCTGACGGTTCACATTTTACAGATTTGGAATTTAATAACCGTGATCCAAATAATGAAAAAAGCTTCTTTGAGACTGGGGACGTTAATCGTTATAATTTTCGCGATGGTGGTACATATGATGATCCGGCAAATCCTGGAGAGTATCTTACTCGTGGTCCCTTAGCACAGTTTTCATTCAGGACAAGCGGTGTACAAAATGTTAATATCTCATCATTTTATGTCGATGATAGCTCGAGTAGTTTAGAATCTGATGGTAAAATTTCGTTATCTGACTCGACGGATATATCAAAACCGTTATCAGCTAATGCTAAGTTGATTACAAACAAACAAACTCCATTACAATCATTCTCATGGATTGGGTTTTTAGCTAACACTACAAGTCAATCTATAGGAATGACATATCTTAATGCTGAAGATCGTAACATTGTTATAAACAGTATACTTGACGGATTTGTTGATGAAAGAGAAACTTTTAGTTCTAGTGATACAGAGTTTTATGGTGGGCAATTTGGTCTTGCTCAAACTAGAGAAACTCAACATAAAGTAGATTCTATATACGATGGAAATGATGATATTATTCCAGAAAATATAATGGCTGATCGATTAGCTGGTTATAGTGATGCTGATGATGGTATCGCAAACCCAGCCCCGTTAGACTTTGCACGAAAAGATAAAACTGATATACTATATAATGTCGAGCCAGATAAAATAATGGGTCCATTTGTTCATCCTCTAGACCGATCAGGCGTTACAGGTGATCTTAATAGCGGAAGACGCAGTACATCTGGCCCTTTAGGGAAAGAAAGCGGAGGAGCAAGCTGGCCAGGATTTGAAAGACATCCTAACGATTTACAAATTGATTCCGAAGACACAAATACATTGTGGGAAGATATAGTCGGTAATGCATATCCATTATCAAAGGCTGCAAATCCATTATGGGATGAATTTTTTAGAATTGGTAATACGTTGCGTATCGTGAGTTTAGGTGATGGTACAACAACAAAAACCCACTTTGAGAAGTCTGGTTGGGTTGCAAATAAAGATGGTCATGGTGCAAATCCTGCAGTCGGAGATACATTTGTTATAAATCCGTACTTAACCGGCAGTACACTCCAAGGCGGCCTACGTAATGAAATCGAATTCAGTGGTAGTAATATATTAGGTACACCGTCAAGTGTTAATCAGGCGTATGTCACATTAGTTCGAACTAATGCTGTTACAACAAGTTCCTTACCAGTATATAGTACAAAGTCGTTAAAGAAATTAACACTTGCGACAGCGCGATTTAGCGATTTTGTCGGAGGCGAGTATGGTCCTGGATCAGGCCCTAGAGCTGGCGAGCTGTGGACTGGACTAGGTAAATTTGAAGATCATGATGGCGGAGGTGGATTTCAAGTTGGAAGAATGATATATCAAACTGCTGATAATCAACCTTATGCCACAACTGATTTGCGTGGTAGTATTACTGTAACAAATGCTACAACATATTCGGCTGTTATTGTAGAATCGGTTGTTGATAAAATAAGTGAAGAATGGTATATTGTTCTTGCAAACGAGACTGGCACATTTTTAAACACCCGTCATCTAAGAAGCAGACAAAATGGAATTAAAACAAATAGACAAAAAAATATATATGATTATGCCAATGGCCTTGTAAGTACAACAAATTCTACCGGATTTCCATTCGAGCGAAATATATATTATGCAAAATATACTGTCGACAAAGATGGACAAGTTCTCGCAAAGTTACCAGATACAGTGGCAGGTCTAGATATACCAGAATACTTGAATCAATCACATAATGCTAATAATGTAGGCTATGTTGATGATATTCCTAACTTTCGAGACACAGACACAGCGAATGCAAGTTATAATGCAACATCGCGTATTAAAAATAGAGATAAAGATGATTTAAGTACACATATATTAACATCAGCGGCCGCTGGTGGGGTAAGTGGTAAAGCGTCTTATGATCTGGCAGATGTAAGTGCACCAACTGCGTATAATCCATCGACTCGAAAAAATGAAATTAGAGCCAGTGATATGCGGAATGCCGTATACCCATTTAAATATGAGTGTAGTTTATTTGAAATGGGTTCTGATTTTTTTCAAAAGTATACAACTTTAAGTACCGGACAACCTGAGTATAAGGATTATGGCGCTGATAATATATGGAGAGACTTACCTGCGATTAATAACGGGTTCTTAACTCGAGTTGGTGACGTATATATTAATCCAACTGGCACCGGGGGCCAGATGCCAAGATTTGATATACCTTATGATACTGTCAATCCGACTGCATATAAAATTAGTACTACCAAATTTAGCGCTAAAATTCAGGGAAATCGTGCTTATCAACGCATCAATTATTATACAGGCAAATGGCACTATAGTCAAATAGCTCATCCAGGGATATGTATAATCAGATCTAATGTATTCGAATCTACAAATAGATCTGATTATAATGAAATTGTAGCAGTAGCAAGAACCCTCGATGATAAAGTGATAGGTGATGGCGCTGCTGTTGATACACAAATAACGTGTTCCATTCCAGCAATGGAATATATAGTAGAAAAGCCTGGAAGTTATATCGTGACTTATATAGCTAAGATAAATAATAGTGATTACTCTGGAAGTGCCGCGCATCGTCTAAGTTATAAAAACGCCTTTGGTAGTACACCGATCGTAACATTTGAAACAATTTAAAATAGGAAAAAATCATGGCTGTACCTAATTCAAGACCAACATTAATTAATTATTGCAAGCGCGCATTAGGTGCACCTGTAGTAGAAATTAATGTTGACGAAGATCAAGTAGAAGATCGTATAGATGAAGCCTTACAATTCTATCAAGAGTATCACAGTGATGCAATTGAGAAAGTCTACCTAAAGCATGAGATTACTCAGACAGATATTGATAATGGCAAACTAGCTGTTCCGGTTGGTATAGCTATAGGTTCAGGCATCACGAATGTAACTAAGGTATTCAACCTGACTCCTAACGGTGGTGCATCGTCTAGCAATATGTTTAACTTTGATTATCAGCAAGCTTTAAATGATATGCATAATCTACAGTATCATACTGGTTTAGTTGATTTTGCTATGAATAGAATGCATAATGAAATGTGGCAGATGTTAACAGACGACGATGATAAACAGTTTGATTTTAAACGTCATCGTAATACTATCATCATGCACATGGATTGGGACGAAGCTACTGTAGGTCAATACTTAATTTTTGAAGCTTTTAAGATCTTAGATCCAGGAACTTACTCTGATATCTACAATGATTATTATCTAAAGCGATACGCAACTGCTCTTATTAAACAACAATGGGGTGTCAATCTTTCTAAGTTCGAAGGTATGGTTATGCCAGGCGGTGTAACGTTTAATGGTCGTCAGATCTTTGATGATGCAAAGGAAGAACTAGAAAAACTCACAGAAGAAGCGAGATTAAATTGGGAAATGCCAGTTGATTTCTATACAGGATAATCTATGCCACGTAATGTATACTTTAGTCAAGCAGTAAAATCTGAGCAAAATATGTATGAAGATTTAATCATTGAATCTTTAAAGATTTTTGGTCAAGATGTTTTTTATCTGCCTCGTACGTTAGTTAATAGAGATGATATCTTTGGTGAAGATATTGCATCTAGTTTTAATGATGCTTATGGTATAGAAGCTTATATAGAAAATACTGATGGTTTCGAAGGTGATGGGGATCTATATAGTAAGTTTGGTCTCGAGATAAGAGACGAAGCCACTTTTATTATTTCAAAAAGACAATGGCAAAAATTTATTGGAATTAACTCAATTTCAGCAAATCCAAAACCTGATTCTGGTGATTTAATATATCTACCATTAAGTAATAGTTTTTTTGAAATTAGCTTTGTTGAAGAAGAACAGCCATTTTATCAACTGTCTAACTTACCCGTTTATAAGCTTAAATGTGCTCTATTCGAATACAATAATGAGGATATGGAAACTGGTATAGGTACAATCGATGATACACAGATTATTAACTCGTATCAAGTTACCTTAGATGTAACTGTTACTAATGGTGAACATTATGTAGTAGGTGAAACTGTTACTCAAACGGTTGCAACAGGAATTACAGTATTCGGTGAAGTTCAAACTGTCAATAAAATATCGACAGTTGCTGCAACGATAACTATATCAAATATAGGTACAATAGATACAACTAATGCTGCTACTATTACAGACTCTTCACGTAACTTCTTAGTAACTTCAGCATCTCTTGGATTCTCCGCTAATCTCGTTGGATCAACATCTACAAATACTTGTGTTATAACGAATGTATATACGTTAGCTGATGATAATGTCGCTAATACCTTTTCATCAGATTCACAAGCTAAAAACGTTCAATTCGAAATTGAAGGTGATAACTTTATTGACTTCTCCGAATCTAATCCATTCGGTGATCCATCGGAGACATTATAATGTTTGGTTCACATTTTTATCATGCCACAGTACGTAAATCAGTTGCTGTTTTTGGTACAATATTTAATAATATTACAGTTGCTCGTAAGAAAGGTGATGGTTCTCTTGTTAATCAAGTAAAAGTACCATTAGCTTATGGGCCTAAACAAAAATTCTTATCTCGGCTTGACTCTGAAACTGGACAAGACGCATCAGTAGCAATGAAGTTACCTCGAATGGCTTTCGAAATAACTGGAGTAGACTTTGATACAAGTAAAAAGCTTCAAAGACGATCAAGTATTGACGAACCAACAAGTACTACGGTTGGAGCTAGTGAAGTTGTATCTACTGATTTTACTAAGATCTTACCACTGAACCAGACTACACCCGCGCAGCCGGCAATATTCGCACAATCTCAACAACCTTACTTAGGAAGAACGTTCGCGAACCAAAAATATATTAATCCAGTCTTAAATTTAAGGAATATTGATGGTTCAGCTGGAGTAGACTTTAATGGTGAAAAGGTTTATACAATCCGGATTGACCCGATGCATCAATATGCTCCCTGGCCTCAAGACCCTACAACAATTCCTGGCTCTAAAATAACCGCATATCAAGCGGAATCACGTTATGTGATTAAACTTTTCGTGCCAACTAATGTAACAGGTGTTCACCCGACAACAGAGAATGGTCTTAGAGATACTTTAACTGGTCTCCAATTGTTTGATACACCTTCAACAGGGCTAGGCAATGACGGTACTCAACAGGCCGTTCTGTTATTACGCGTTGCAGATGCATTTGCTGTTGATACTACTGCATTTATGTTTAGTCAACCGACGACTGTATATTATTGGGAAATAACTCAAGCTACTATGAATCGCTGGTATGATATTGCACTAGTGCAACAATCAGCAATGACCCCAGTATCGTGGGGTACGTTCCCTGTAACTACTACTGCATCTATTACATCTCGTAAGTCGATTAAACAACAAGCACCATATAATATTAATATGCAGTTAAACATTATGGCAAAAAACCAAGATGATGGCTTGCAAATATTAGAACAAATCATACCGTACTTTCAACCAGAATATACAGTAGCGATAAAACCAATAGACGATATGACATCGTTTAAACAAGATGTACCTATTATACTTAATGATGTATCTTTTGATGATCAATACGAAGGCGATTATAATAGTCGAAGAGTGTTGATTTACACCTTAGACTTTACGATGAAGATGTCATTTTATGGGCCATTGACTGCACCTGGAATTATTCGTCAAGTGCTTATCAATTTTACAGAAGAAAGAATCTTTGGTACAGTTATTACATCAGCTACACCCATATCATATCCAACTTTCTTCGTGCCTGGAGCTACTATATATCAAGGATCTGATCGATCTAGAACTTGGTCAGGAACGATTGAATCTATCACTTCGACTACTATAAGGTTAGTTGAAAGTAATACAACCGGATATGTAGTAGGTAGTCCAATATATGTAAATAGCAATAATGTTATACAGGAAATTAATATTGTTGGCGATATATCACTTACTGCCGATATTAATACTATATCGAGTATGGATATAAAAGTCGGTACGACTGATACCGAGTCTGACTTTACAGTAACTACAACAATTGATAATAGTGACTTCTCATGATTGATAAAAAAGAAGCATTCAAGCAATCCTTAGAAAAGAATCTCCCAGCAGAAACAAAGAATGCTGCATTGGAGAAAGAGATTGCTTCGAAAAAAGATATTAATGATGACTACAAGTTTTCACGTGATACATATAAAGAGCTTATAAGTAAAGGTATGGGTTCATTAGATTCTCTCGTAGAGATTGCTCAAGAATCAGAACATCCACGAGCATTCGAAGTCTTGGCCAAGTCTATTAAAGACATTGGTGATGTGACTGATAAGCTTATGGCTCTTCAAAAGAACAAACAAGATCTAGTTGGAAAGAAAGAAAAAGAAGAAGCAGGTAAAGTAACAAACAACAATATGTTTATAGGTAGTACTACTGATTTACAGCGAATGCTACTTAACAATGATGAAAAAGTGATTAATGCCGATAAAGAATAATGAGTTTGGTTATCTTGGAAATCCTAATGTAAAAAGAGACGGAGTTGAAGCTCAGTTTACATTAAAAGAAATCAAAGAATATCAGAAATGTATGAAGAATCCTTCGTACTTTGTAGAAAAGTACGTCAAGATAATATCTCTTGATGATGGCTTAGTGGCGTTTAAACCATATGATTATCAACGGAATATGTTTGATCATTTTAATAATAACCGATTCTCAATCATATTAGCATGTAGACAGTCTGGTAAATCGATATCATCCGTAGGTTATCTCTTATGGTATGCTATATTCCATCCTGAAAAGACTATTGCTATACTTGCAAACAAAGGTGCAACTGCTAGAGAAATGCTGGCTCGAGTTACTCTTATGTTAGAGAACTTGCCATTCTTTTTACAGCCAGGATGTAAAGCATTAAACAAAGGTTCTATAGAGTTTAGTAATAACTCAAAGATAATTGCAGCAGCCACTTCTGGTAGTTCTATTCGTGGTCTATCGATTAACTTACTCTTCCTTGATGAGTTTGCATTCATTGATAACGATGCTACGTTCTATACGTCTACGTATCCTGTTGTATCATCTGGTAAGAACACTAAGATAATCATTACTTCTACAGCAAATGGTATCGGTAACGTATTCCATAAACTATGGGAAGGTGCTGTTACTAAGACAAACGAATTTAAACCATTTAGAGTAGATTGGTGGGATGTTCCAGGTAGAGATGAGAAGTGGAAAAAGCAAACGATTGCTAACACTTCAGAGATACAGTTTGATCAAGAGTTCGGTAATACCTTTCAAGGCAGAGGCAATAGTCTTATATCATCCGAAGCTTTATTAAACCAAAAAGCAGAAGATCCAATATATGTAAAAGAAAATGCTTACATATACCAACAGCCGATTGTAGACCATAACTATATCATGATAGTTGATGTAGCAAAAGGACGAGGACAAGATTACTCTACTTTTAACATCATCGATACATCTGTAGAACCATTTAAACAAGTTGCAACGTTTAGAGATAATAACCTATCGCCTTTACTCTTTCCTGATGTGATTTATAAATATGCTATGACATACAATGAAGCATATGTTATTGTAGAATCAAATGATCAAGGATCTGTAGTATGTAATGGTCTATATTATGATTTAGAATATGAGAATCTATTCGTTGAATCGACTATTAAATCCGGAGCGATTGGTGCTACAATGACTAAACGTGTTAAACGTATTGGTTGTTCTACACTAAAAGACTTTATTGAACAAAAGAAATTGCATATAGTTGATGCAAATACAATTATTGAAATGAGTACATTCGAAGCAAGAGGAACTTCATATCAAGCATCAGGTAACAATCATGATGACTTAGTTATGAATCTAGTTATGTTTGCATGGTTTGCTACAACAGATATATTCAATGGTATCACTGATATTGATATGAAGAATATGTTATATAAAGAACAACTAAAAGCAATACAAGATGATTTATTACCATTCGGCTTTATTAGTAATGCAGCAGATACTGAAGTCGAAGAAGTGGTTGATATTGGTGGTACGAGATGGATCTCACACAATCCTGAATTATAATTTATTATAAATAATAGTAATTGAGCACATACCGTATAATGTAATACACACTATTTTTAACTCATTGAGAGGATATAACAATGGCATTTCAAGTCTCGCCCGGCGTCGAGGTAAAAGAAATCGACGCAACGAACGTGATTCCCGCAGTATCTACCAGTATTGGTGGCACAGCAGGGCATTTCTTATGGGGTCCGATTGATCAAGTTGTAAGTGTAAGTTCTGAAAAAGAACTTGCTCAGATATTTGGTACACCTGACGACACTACAGCACAATACTTTTTACCAGCAGCTGGATTTTTAAAATATGGTCAGCTACTTAAAGTTGTACGAGCACAAGCCAGCGATGCAGTAAATGCTGCAGGCGGAACTGCACTTTTAATTACAAACGAAGATGCTTTACCTGCAGCTACTTTGACTTCTGCTGGCGATTGGGTTGCACGTTATGCTGGGGCATTAGGTAACAGTATTACTGTATCTGTTTGTACTTCAGCACAATTCGCTGCATGGAATTATGCTAGCAGTTTTGATTCTGCACCAGCCACCTCGCCTTTCGCCGAAACTATAGTTTCTTCTAGCGTTACAGTCGATGGCGATGGAAAATATCCTCACTTAGATGAGATTCACGTGGTTGTTTTTGATAACGACGGTGCTATCTCTGGAACTAAAGGTACTATCTTAGAAACATATTCGCATTTAAGCCAAGCTACAAATGGTAAAAATTCTGATGGTACAACTAATTATTATAAAGAAGTAATTAATAGTGGATCTAAATATATCTATTTTGGTCACAGCACACGAAGTGGTGGTTTAACCGCTCCAACTGCTATCACATCATCTTCTGCAGCATTTGCTGCGCCTGCTGGTGATCCTGATGGATCGACCTTTACTATACCTTTGACTGGCGGTATTCAGACTTCTGCTAATTCAACCGCAGCTCAAATCGCAACTGCATTGGCTAAGTTTGACGCTACTGATATTGAAGATGTTAACTTAATCTTTGCTGCAGGTGACGGAGAGTCAAGTGGTACCGGTACTGTACTTATTGCGAATAAGCTTGTCGCATTGGCAGGTACAACTCGCAAGGATTGTGTTGCTTTTGTATCTCCTCCTGTAGGATTTACAAATGGAACAAGAACAACTCCACTTACTGATGTTAATACTTACTTTAAGACTACATTAAATGCAAATTCATCATATGTTGTTGCTGACTCATCATCATTAAAAGTATACGATAAGTATAACGATGTATATCGTCACATTATGGCTTCAGGTCATATTGCTGGTCTTTGTGCTAATACTGATCGTGTTGCTGATGCTTGGTTCTCACCAGCTGGTGAACAACGTGGTCAACTTCTTGGAGTTACTAAGCTTGGATTTAATCCATCTAAGACAGATAGAGACACTCTCTATAAATCAAATATCAACCCATTAGTATCATTACCTGGCCGTGGTACTATGCTATTTGGTGATAAAACGACACAAAATCGTGCATCTGCATTCGATCGAATTAATGTTCGTCGACTATTTATTGTTTTGGAAAAAGCAATATCTACTGCTTCTGAAGGTTTACTTTTCGAATTCAATGATGAATTCACTCGAGCTAACTTCCGTAATATGATCGAACCATTTTTACGTGAAGTAAAAGGTCGTCGTGGTATTACTGACTTCTTGGTAATATGCGATGAAACAAATAACACAGGTAATGTGATTGACAGTAACCAATTTGTTGCTGACATATTCATTAAACCTGCTCGATCAATTAACTATATTACATTAAACTTTGTTGCCACTCGTACTGGTGTTGAGTTTAGTGAAATTGCTGGACAATAGACAGGAGTAAATAAAAATGGCTATTTTAGGTGTAGATGACTTTAAGTCAAAATTAACGGGTGGTGGCGCACGAGCCAACATGTTCAAAGTAACATGTAACTTTCCCGGTTATGCTCAGGGTGATGTAGAACTTACATCATTCTTATGTAAAGGCGCTCAATTGCCGGCATCAATTATTGCCCCGATTGAAGTACCTTTCCGTGGTCGTAAGCTACAAATTGCTGGCGATCGTACATTCGAACCATGGAGTATTACAGTAATCAATGATTCTGAATTTGTAGTTCGTAATTCATTTGAGCGATGGATGAATGGTATTAATCAGCATAATCAAAATAATGGTTTTACTGATCCACTAGATTATCAAGCTGATATGATTGTTGAACAATTACGTCGTGATGGTACTGTTGCGAAGCGGTATGATTTCCGAGGTACTTGGCCTTCGAATGTATCTGCAATTGATCTTAACTATGATTCAGAAAATACGATCGAAGAGTTCACTGTTGAACTTCAAGTTCTATATTGGGAATCAGATACCACTTCTTAATTGGTGTATAAATAATATAGCGAGGGGAAACTATTTCCCCTCCGTTATTATGAGGATGATAAAACATGGCTGAACTATTTGGCTTTGAAATAAAAAGAAAAGGTGATAAGCAGAAGGACGATAATCCTTCGATCAAATCTTTTGTGCCTGATACAGAATCGGACGGTGCTGGTGTTATAAAAGCTGGTGGTCACTTTGGATCATATGTTGATCTAGATGGTGATAGTGCTAAGAATGAAGCGGACTTAATACTTAAGTATCGTGACGTTGCTTCGCATCAAGAATGTGATGCTGCTATCGAAGATATTGTTAATGATGCGATTATTGGAGACTATGATTCATCTCCTGTTAATGTCGTATTAGATAAAGTAGATACCTCTGACGCTATTAAAGAAACAATCAGAGAAGAATTCAGTAATGTGTTATCTATGTTGAACTTTAGTCAGCATGGTCATGACATATTTAAAAAATGGTATGTTGATGGAAGATTACCATACCATATTGTAATTGATACAAAGAATCCAAAGAAAGGTATTCAGGATTTAAGATACATTGATCCCATTATGCTTCGTAAAGTAAAGGAAGTACAAGAAGTACAAGATCCAAAAAGTGGAGCAACTCTTGTTTCTAAATCTAATGAGTTCTTTTTGTATTCCGATCCTAATGGTACTAGTACTACTGGTAGTAAAGATGCTTTAAAGATTCATAAGGATTCAATTGCATATTGTACATCAGGTATGTTAGATCCAACACGCACAAGGATTCTTTCATACTTACAAAAAGCTTTAAAACCAGTTAATCAACTTCGTATGATGGAAGATTCATTAGTAATCTACCGTATATCACGTGCTCCAGAACGAAGAATCTTTTATATTGACGTAGGTAACTTACCAAAAGGTAAGGCTGAAGAATACTTACGTGGTATTATGAATCAATATAGAAACAAACTTGTATATGATGCAAATACTGGTGCGATTAAAGATGATAAGAAACATATGTCTATGTTGGAAGATTTCTTCTTGCCACGTCGTGAAGGCGGTAAGGGTACTGAGATCACAACACTGCCAGGCGGAGAAAACCTTGGTCAAATTGATGATATCTTGTACTTTCAAAAGAAATTATTTAAAGCTTTAAATGTACCAATGGGTCGTTTAGAATCAGATAGTGGTTTCTCGTTAGGTAGATCATCTGAGATCAATAGAGAAGAAGTTAAGTTTAAGAAGTTCATTGATAAACTAAGAATGAGATTCTCTGATATATTCGTACAGTTACTTAAAACTCAACTGATCTTAAAAGGTATTATTACCTTACAAGATTGGGATGAATGGAAAGAAGATATTAACTTTGATTTCATTGAAGATAACTATTTCTCAGAGTTAAAAGAGTCTGAAATGATTCAACAACGATTTGAAATGCTATCTACTCTAGATGAATACGTCGGTAAGTACGTTTCAAATGCATGGGTTCGTAAAAATATTCTTAAACTTAGTGATGAAGATATTAAAGACATGGCTAAGGAAATGGACGCCGAGAAGAAAGATGATAGCGAAGGTGAAGTCGATATCGATCTTATGCAGTAGAAATAAAAAATAGTATAAATATATAATACAAAGAGGATATTATGAACACATTAGAATTAATTGATAACATTCAGCATGGCGATAACGTAACTGCTAAGAAAGATTTTGATACTCTTATGAGTCAAAAGCTTACTGCGGCATTAGATGCAAAGAAGATTGAGATTGCATCTACATTAGGTCAACCAGTACAAACAGAAGAAGACTAACATATGCTTACATTCAATGAACTCAGAGAGAAAGTCAAACTCGCTTCTAACGAAAAACAAGTTAAAGCAATGAAAGCCGGTAAAGGCAATAAGGTTGACGTCGTAATTACTCAAAAAGGTAATAAGTTTGCTGTCTATATTAATGGCGATAAACTCGACGATTCCTTTAAAGATGCAAAGGATGCTGAAAAGAATGCAAATGACTTTATTAAACTTATGGGCGAGGAACTCGAACAATGAAATTAATATCTGAGTATCATGATAGTAACATACAAGTTATTACTGAAGCAAAATCAGACGGCAAAAAAGAATACTTCATTGAAGGTGTATTCATGCAAGCTGATAAAAAGAATAGAAATGGACGTATTTATGAAAGAAGTATCCTTGAAGGTGCTGTAAATAAATACGTTGAAGAACAAGTTAAAACTGGTCGTGCAGTTGGTGAATTGAATCACCCTGATGGACCTGGAATTAACTTGGATAAGGTTTCACATAGGATCACAGAACTTCGTTTCGAAGGTAGTGATGTTATTGGAAGAGCATCAATTTTACAAACTCCTATGGGTAAGATCGTTGAAGGTCTACTCGAGGGTGGCGTTAAACTTGGTGTATCAAGTCGTGGTATGGGTAGTCTTGAGAAAAAAAATGGTGTCATGCAAGTCGGTAAAGATTTCATGTTAGCAACTGTTGATATAGTACAGGATCCGTCTGCTCCCGAAGCATTCGTTAATGGTATTATGGAAGGTGTTGATTGGATCTGGGACAATGGCATCCTTAAACCTCAGGAAATTGAAATAATTGAGACTGAAATAAAAGAGGCTCGAAATATGCGTTCATCGGATATTGAGATTAAAGCTTTTAAGAATTTCCTCTCTAAACTTGTAAACTCCTAAGGAGATAATATATGTCTATTGTAAACGAAGACATTGATAATGCTGAGCTAAGTGAAGAGCTCGTTGATGAGACACAAGTTGATTCATTAGACGAGGAAACACTTGAAGAGAAAGCAAAAGTCAAAAAGGAAGAAGACGACGTCGAAGAAGATGAAGACGAAGTTGATGTAGAAGAAGGCGCTGAAGATGGTGTTGATGGTGGTGACGGTCAAGAAGTTGGTGATCAAGAAACTGCTGGAGACGCAAAGGGTGCTAAACAGTCTACTGATATTCCTAAGACTAAAGCTGGTATCTTGAATGCTGCATATTCAATGATGAAAAAAGCTAAGAAAGATGAAGCTGTTAAGTTATACCAAGGTATGATGAAAGCTGCTGAGATGAAAGAAGGTGTTGATGTTGAAGATACTCTTGTATCTGAAGATGCTGACGTTTCTCACATCGATTACGAAGAAGATCTTAATGTATTAGTTGCTGAAGAAGCTACGTTATCTGATGGATTCCGTGGTAAAGCTTCAACAATCTTTGAAGCCGCTTTAAAATCTAAAGTTGGTGTTGAGATCGATCGTCTTGAAAGTGAATACGCGAATAACCTAGAAGAAGAAGTTTCTTCTGTTAAAACTGATTTAGTTGAGAAAGTTGACGCTTACTTAAACTATGTAGTTGAAGGTTGGATGCAAGAGAATGAAGTTGCTGTCGAATCAGGTCTACGTACCGAAATCGCAGAAGGCTTTATGACTTCTTTGCAAAGTGTATTTAAAGAGCACTATCTTAGTGTACCTGAAGGTAAGGAAGACTTGGTTGACGAATTGTCAGAACAGGTTGCCGAACTTGAAGAGCAACTCAATAAAACCACTGATGAGAATGTTGAATTATTCACAACTGTACAAGAGTCACAACGTGCAGATGTAGTAAGAAAATATACCTCTGACCTAGCAGCTACTGAAGCTGAAAAACTTTCTTCTTTGGTTGAAGATGTAGAATTTGGCGATAGCGAATCTTTCGAAATGAAAGTGAAAACTATCAAAGAATCATACTTCATGAAAGAGTCTGTTGAATCTACTTCAGATGTTGATAAAATTGTTGGAACAGAACAAGCTCTTACTGAGAATACTTCTGATTCAATGGCAAGATACACCTCAGCGCTTAACTCAAACGTATTTAAGTAAGCTGTAATTTAATTAAATAAACATTAATAGGAGAAACTAAAATGTTTAAATCAGATCAAGTCCTTATGGAAAAATGGGCTCCAGTATTGGACCACGAAAGTGCACCAATCATCGAGTCACACGAGAAGCGTGCAGTTACTGCTCGTCTTTTAGAAAACACTGAAATCGCTCTTCAACAAGAAGCTGAGCAAGGTACATACTCAATCTCGGAAGCTGTTGCAGGTACTACTACTGCTTCTGCTCAAAATCCAGATCCAGTATTAATCTCATTAGTACGTCGCGCAATGCCTAACCTTATTGCATATGATGTTGCTGGTGTACAACCAATGTCTGGCCCAACTGGTCTTATCTTCGCGATGAAATCACGTTTCGATGATCAATCAGGTGGTGTTACTACTTCTGATACTGAAGCATTATTCAACGAAGCTGATACAGACTTCTCTGGTGCTGGTGCTCAACATGCAACTGGTGTTACTACTGCAGTTGCATTGTCTACTTTATCTGGCGCAGCTGCTGGTCACATCGTACAAGTAGTTACAGCTCCTGCAAGTGGTTCTACTACTGCAGGTGAGTGGAATACATTTACTGGTACAAGTAATAATATTCCTGCTGTCGGTTCTATTCTTACTTCAGCTGGTGCTGGCGCTGGTACAGCTACTGTAGTTGTAATCGGTGGTACTGGTACTGGTATGTCTACTGCTGCTGGTGAAGAAAAAGCTCCAGCTGGTATGGGTTTCACTGTTGAAAAAGTAAGTGTAGAAGCTAAAACTCGTGTTTTACAAGCTGAATACTCTATGGAATTGGCTCAAGATCTTAAAGCTGTACATGGTCTAGACGCTGAAGCTGAATTGGCTAATATCCTTTCTGCTGAAATCCTTGCTGAAATCAACCGTGAAGTTATCCGTAACATTAACGAAACTGCTAAAGTAGGTAGTACTGGTGCAGTTGCTGGTATTCTTACCATTAATGCAACGAATGCTGATACTGGTGGTGGTCGATGGCAAGCAGAGCGTTTCCAAGCTCTTGGTTTCCGTTTAGAGCAAGAAGCTAATATCATTGCTAAAGAAACTCGTCGTGGTAAAGGTAACTTCCTTATCTGCTCAAGTTCAGTTGCTTCTGCTTTAAGTGCTGCTGGTTCTTTAGCTTACGGTGCTGCTATTACTGGTGGTGATCTTTCAGTTGATAATGCTGGTAACACTTTCGCTGGTACTTTGAAAAATGGTATGAAAGTTTATGTTGATGCTTATGCAACATACGACTATGCTACTGTTGGTTATAAAGGTGCGAACTCTTATGACGCAGGTATTTACTACTGCCCATACGTTCCATTAACTATGCTTAAAGCTGTTGATGCTACTACGTTCCAACCTAAAATTGGTTTCAAGACTCGTTACGGTCTACAACAAAATCCTTTCGCAGCTAATGCAGCTGGTATTGGTGCAGTTGGTGCCAACCCTTACTTCCGTCGTAGTATTGTTGTTGGTGTATAACCAATAATAGCTTCTTCGAAGTAAATTAGAAAAGGGGATCTTCGGATCCTCTTTTTTTTGCGTATAAATAAAGTTATAACGGAGATTAATTATGCCAGTTACACAAAACAAAAACTTTTTAAGCCCTGTTGGCTTTCAATTAAAGATTGATTATAAAAAGTACCCTAACTTAGAATACTTTTGTACTGCTGCGGCCTTGCCTGGAATTAGTATGGGTGAAGCTTTAACACCATATAGAGGTGCTAATATTGGATTTGTTGGAGATCGTATAGAGTTTGAAGATTTTACAGTGACATTCAGCGTTACGGAAGACATGGAAAACTATATTGAAACATTCGAATGGATGCATGGTATAGTAAATGGTACGACTGAAATGAATGAAACAATGTCAGATGCAACTCTTATCATACTAAATTCACATAATAATAAAGCAAAGGAAATACAATTTAAAGATATCTTCCCTACTTCATTATCAGGTGTACAGTTTGATACGAAAGGTGATGTTGAATATCTTACTGCTGAAGTAACGTTTAAGTATAGTTATTTTGAGATAAAATAGAACATATATATAATATAACACTGATTGAAAAGGTTACGACTATATGATTGATTTAAAGTCCATTCTAGAAATGTGGCAGAAAGATTGCGTTATTGATGAAATGCAATTAGATGAGTCTTCCAGAGATTCAGCAAAACTACACGGCAAATACTTAGAGATTATGAGTATCAATAAGCTTACGTTAAGACGACGTGATGCTGAATTCAAAGTGTTGCTTAAAAATAAGTGGTTACACTATAATGGTAAACTATCTAAACAAGAGATGGATGATCTTGGCTGGGATTATGATCCACTTAAAGGTCTTACCGTACTGAAAGGAGATATGGATAAATTCTATGACTCCGATCCTGTCATACAAGAAGCACAATCTAAAATCGAATACCTCGAAGAAGTTGATAGAACTCTAAAAGAAATCTTAGAGAATGTCAAGTGGCGTCATCAGAATATCAAAAATATGATTGAGTGGCACAAGTTTACGAGTGGAGTGTAATGGATAGAATAACTGTATCGAAAAAGAATCACGTATTCATTAATATACAAACTGATCCCGGAATTGAAATGGAGTTAGCAGATCATTTCTGTTTCTTCGTTCCGGGATATAAGTTTATGCCTGCATATAAGAATCGTATGTGGGACGGTAAGATACGATTATTCGATACACGTAAGAAGCAACTGTATAGTGGACTGTTTAAGTATATGTACGAGTTTGCTGCTGCTCGAGATTATGAAGTAGTAGTCGAAGATAACTTTACGTATGGTAGACCTGATACAATTCAGAATATCGATGTACCTGCTTTAATAAACGAGTTGCACCTTACTGCTGGTGGTGCTAAGATTGAAGCAAGGCAATATCAGCAAGATGCGTTAGAACATGCTTTGAGTAATAGACAATCATTATTACTTTCTCCGACAGCTTCTGGTAAGTCACTCATTATATACATGGCAATACGATATTATCTAAACACATATGATGAAGGTAATATATTACTGATTGTTCCGACTACTTCTTTGGTTGAACAAATGTATTCTGACTTTGCTGAT